>Ga0315339_1000625_pt1 | contig 41265 bp, 20 predicted proteins | sample ASW17metaG_FD_204514 | JGI IMG/M metagenome (GOLD analysis project Ga0315339, IMG submission 204514) | Ammonia-oxidizing marine archaeal communities from Pacific Ocean, United States - ASW #17 | ecosystem: Environmental > Aquatic > Marine > Oceanic | place: USA: California | collected 2016-12-05 | reverse complement strand
TGGGGACCTTTCTGTCTTTTTTTCTCGGCGTTGGCGCCAATTATGCCGATATCGCGATCTCCGGCAGCTATATGACTCTGGATTTCAGTGCGCCCGGGGCAATTTTCCTCTTTTTGGTGCTCGTCGGTCTGCTCAATGCGCTGTTCAAATTTGCCGCGCGCAATGCCGCCGTGGCCTTTGCTTGTTTCACGGCGGTGACGGCCTGTTGTATCTACAACTATTATCCGTTTACCGCGCTCCTACCCTATTCTCCCGGCGTGCTCTTTTCTGGCTTCATCGTTGTCGCCCTGTTGGCCAATGCCCTATTGGCTATGGGCGGGCGCAATCTGGCTTTGAATCGTTCGGAGCTGATTGTCGTGTATATCATGTTATTGGTCGTTGCTTCGTTGGCGACGATGGGGCTGTGCGAGACGATTCTGCCGGCCATTACGGGTGCCTTCTACTACGTCAGCCCGGAGAATAAGTGGGTCGAGCTCCTCTTCCCGCATCTGCCGCGCGAGATTATGGTCGACGACGGCCAAGGCAATCGCACATTCTTCGAGGGCTTCGCGACGGCCGAGTATTCGATTCCCTATGGGATCTGGTTGCGGCCGATGTGTCTGTGGGGCGCATTTTTACTAGCGCTGTATATGACGATGGTCGGAGTCGCAGTGATTCTGCGGCGGCAGTGGATGGATCGAGAGCGTCTTGCCTATCCGCTGGTGCAGGCGGCGCAAGCTATCATCCGCGGCGAAGACGAAAACGAGACCATCAATCCGTTCTTTAAAAGCCGGGCGATGTGGTATGGTGCAGCCATCCCGATTCTCGTCGGTTTATTCACCGGTCTGGCCAAATATTTTCCGGGTTTTCCGATTATTCAGACGGCGTGGAGTTTTCCGATATTCGGCGGCCAGTCGATTAATATGACCTTGAGTTTCGCGGTGCTGGGCTTCTCCTATCTGATCAGTCCGGATATCGCCGCCGGGATCTGGGGTTTCGCGTTATTGGCCAAGATCGAAAAGGGGCTCTTTGTCACGCAGGGAGTGATCAAGGAACAGGACGTCTGGGCGGTGCGGGTTACCGAATTACTCAACTATCAGGGTTTGGGGGCGCTCTTCGCCTTCGTGCTGTTGGGTCTGTGGGTCGGGCGCGAGCATCTTATCGAAGTCTGGAAGAAATTTATCGGCTCTGAATCGGAATTGAGCGACGACGACGAGATCATGTCTTATCGCGCGGCGGTCTCGGTAGTCTTGGTTGGGGTGGCGGTGATGGTGGGGTGGTTCGCCTATCTGGGGGCACCGTGGTGGTCGGGGCTGATTTTCGTGGTGGTGGCGATGGTGATTTTCACCGGTATCTCGCGCATCGTCGCTGAAGCGGGGGTGCCAGCGCTGATTTCACCGATGACGGCACCGGACTTTATGATCTACGGTCTGGGCTCGACAGTGTTGGGGGCCAAGGCCATAACGGCTTTTTCGCTGAGCTATATTTTTGCTACCGATATCCGCGTTTTTCTCATGGGCATGGTGGCGAATGGGTTGAAGCTGATCGAAGGCATGAACAAGCGTAGTCGGCGCTATGTGTTCTGGGCGATAGTCGTCGCCATTTTTATCGGAATTTCGAGTTCGCTGTGGACGATTATGGAGTTGGCCTACAAAAACGGCGGTATCAACACCAGTAGCTGGTTCTTCAACGGCATGCCCAACACTATTTATAGGACGGCGGTAAAGACGCTTGAGCCGCACGGGGTCTATTGGCCGGGTATGGGGTTCACGGGCATCGGTGCGGCGGCGATGTTAGGGCTGACTTGGTTGCGTCAGCGTTTTTTGTGGTGGCCGTTGCACCCGATCGGCTTCCCGATCATGACCAGTTGGTTGGTCGACTGGATGTGGTTCAGTATTTTTTTCGCCTGGCTGATCAAGATCGTAGTGCTCAGATACGGTGGAGCGGCGATGTTTACGCGCAGTCGCCATTTCTTTTTGGGCATTATCGTCGGGCGGATGCTGATCACGGGGATCTGGTTAGTTATCGACTATCTCACCGGGACGGTGGGTAACTCCATCTTCTGGGTCTGACGATGCGGTGGTCGATTTACATAGCGGCGCTGGCGGTGCTGTGTTGCAGCCAGGCGGCACAAGGGGCTGACCTCGAGCGCATTCGTGCCACCATCGGCGAGTTGTCTACCCGTGGGCCGCGAATGGCAGGGTATGCCGGCGATCGTCTAGCAGCCGATTTTGTCGAGGGTGCGTTGCGGGAGGCTGGGGTGGCGGATGTGCAACGCGAGGGTTTTGAGGTTGTGGTGCCGGTTGATCATGGCGCAACGCTCGAATTTTTGCCGGAAGGCGAAAGCATCGAGCTGGTAGCCCTATGGCCCAATTTAGTGCGGACGGCGACAACGCCTCCAGAGGGTATCGAAGGGCCGTTGTTTTACGGGGGGCAGGGCGAGTTCGCCGATTTCGACGGTCACCAGGTCGAAGGCGGGGTGTTGTTGTTGGATTTCAATACCTGGAACAACTGGGAGAACGCGGCTTCATTAGGCGCACGGGCGATCATCTTTATCGCCCCCGAACAGACGACGATGTTCGAGGCGCGGCAAAAGTGGAGCTGGGTGCCGCTCGACGTGCCGCGTTTCTGGATCGGACGCGAAGAAGGGCTGGCCTTAAAGGCGCAACTCGCGGCCGGTGAGCAGCCGATCAGAATACGGGCCAAGGTCGATTGGGAGCAGCACGAGACGTGGAATATTTGGGGTATTATTAACGGGACCGATCCCACACTAAAAGATGATCTCTGGGCGATACAGACCTATTATGACGGGATCTCGGTCGCGCCAAAACTGACCCCGGCGGCCGAAAGCGCCTCAGGTGTGGCGGGGCTTATAGAACTGGCGCATTATTTCGGGCAGCATCCACCAGCCCGTTCGGTGTTATTGTTAGTGACAGGCGCGCATTTTCTCGGTCAAGCCGGCCTCAAGCATTTCTTCAATCAGCACTCGCGCAAAAGGCTCGAATTCCTCAAGAAAATCCCGAAGCGTTTTGTTGCCGACTCGCTCAATGTCGCGCAGCTATTGGCGGAGAGCAAGCGCCGGGGCATCACACCCGATTCACTAGGGGTGCGGTTGGCGGTCGATCCGGTGTCGGGCGCTCAGGTATTCGCTGGGGTCGATAAAGAGCGACTCTTCGCTCGGCTCAAGCAGATGCGTCTGCTCAATAAACCCGATACGTTCGGTATTTACCTCGAATCGGATACACTGGCAATCGACCTTTTCCTCTCGCTGGAACTGTCGAGCCAGAGCGACCAACTTGGCGTTTGGCACAATACTTGGCGCTCGGCCTTCCGTCGGTTCTTCGTGCCGTTGGGGCGCAGCTTCACCCGGCACGGGAAGGAGGCCGCCAGTGCCTTGGGCCGCGATCCAGAGCAGGCCTTCGTCAACGGGGTGAGTCCGATCAAGGGGTTGAGCTGGGACAGCTATGTGTCCGAGGACGTGGTGGTGCCCGATGGGATCATCGCGCAAAGCACTGGTCATATGGCGTTGAGTCTTATGACGGTCAATGATTCGCGCTTGGTGCTTGATACGCCATTGGATACGCCCGACCGGCTGACTTACGAAAACTTGCAGCGACAGTGCGCGTTGCTCGAAGGCATGTTGTACAGTGCATTGGGCGAAGCCGAGATCTACGGCCCCGACGCCGTGGAATTACGCGCCAAGCACGATAAGAATGTGAAAGATGTACTGCTCGATGTGCGCGGTGCGCTGCGGCTTTTGCCGCGGAAGAGCACGACCCCTACCGATCCGGTGCCCGGCGCAGTGGTGGCGCTGGTGCCATCCTCCTCCGATGACCCTTGGCGTCCCTATATGGCGCTGGCGGACGGGCGCGGCAACTATCGCGTCGAGGGGTTGATGCCCGGCAAGGCACAGCTTCAGGCCTTCCTGCTCGACGAGGACGATGGCGGGATCATGTATGCGACCGACCTGGGCGAACGGGCTCAGGCCTTTGGTGCGTTCGAGCAGACTCTGGCCAAAGCCGAGACCCAGTGGATGACGATCCTCTTCCCCGCCGAGAGCGTTGAAATCTACGAACGGGTGCACTCCGAGTTTCTGTTTACGATGGGCAGCAACAACAAGAGCCTAAAGGTCCTCGACAAAAGGGGGGCTACACCCAGGAAATTCGGTTATGTTATGGGCGACTGGATGTCGACATCAATGCTGCTGTTTGGTGACCGGGACGATTCGCTCAGGGTCATCGACCAATCGGTTTTCCTGCTCAATAATGCCGGGGCCACCGACGAGCAAGGGGCACAGGGCAGGGGCTACAGCCTAGATGGGCGGCGGATGATTGAGGGCGGGACATTGGAGTTCGCCAAGAATATGTGGTGGCTCAACGAGGTGCGTTACGAGCGGATGCGGCGCTACGCGATCGAAAACCCGCGGGTTCAGGAGCGGCACCAGCGGACGAAAAAGCTGATCGCCAAGGCTGAGGACGCGCGCGAGGAGTTGAATTGGGCGGCTTATGTGCGTTATGCGCGCGAGGCGTTAGGTACCGAAAATCACGCCTATAAAGACGTCGTCGCGACGCAAAACGACGTGGTGGTCGGTATTGTGTTTTTTGTCGCACTATTGGTGCCGGCGGCCTTTTTTGCCGAGCGTTTGCTCTTCGCCTCCTCGGATATCCGCCGTCAGTTGGGGTTGACCGGGCTGATTACTTTCGCGATCTGGATATTACTCTCTCAGGTCCACCCCGCCTTCCAGTTGGCGCATCCGGTGATCGTGCTCTTGGCGCTGATAATCATAGTGATGGCCTTCTTCGTTATTTCGCTGTTGTTTGGCCGATTCAATGCTTTTATGGACCAGCAGCGCTACCAGCGCACGGGTACAGAGAGCGCTGATATCAGCCGGTCGGGCACTTCGTATGTAGCGTTTATGCTGGGCATCTCCAATATGCGGCGGCGCGCATTGCGTACGACGTTGACCCTGCTGACGATCACCCTGCTGACCTTTACGGTGCTCTCGTTCACCTCCTTCGAGCCGCAGATCAGTTTCGTTGGTTTCGACAAGGAGTGGCAACCCGCCTATCACGGGGCGCTCTTCCACGACGTGCAGTGGTGGTGGTGGGACTACTCAGTTTACGATTATATCGAATCGCATTTCGGCGAATTCGCCACGGTGGTACCGCGCACTTGGCTCTCCCTCGGTTTTGAGGAGGGCGGGTATATCCCGATCCAGTATGAGGGGCGGCAGGTCGATATACTCTCGCTGATGGGGTTGAGCCCGCAGGAGCCTGGCGCGACAGGGGTGGACCGAGCGCTTGTCGCCGGTTCGTGGTTTAGCGAAGACCGCGAGGAGAGTGTATTGCTGCCGGTGGCACTGGCAGCGCAGTTGGGCATTGCGCCGGAGGATGTGGGCTCGGTCTCGGTCTCGATTTTCGGGCAGGATTGGCGTGTGCGGGGACTGTACGACGCTGCGCGCTATGCCGAGATCAAGGATCTCAACGATGAACCGCTGACGCCGGCCAAGCAGAATTTCGCACAGAACTTCATGCCCGGTATGGAACAGCTGACTATGAGCCTGTACAACTCCGATGTCGACTTTGACGTCAGCTTCGAGCATCTCGACCCCGGGCGCATTGCGATCTTGCCCTATAGCGCGCTTGAAAGCATGGACGCTAAGCTTTACTCGGTGGCCGTCCGTTTTGACGACGGGGTCGACGGCGAGGGGCTGGTGCAGGGCTTTTTGAGCCGCGCGGGTTTTCGGATCTTCGTCGGTCTGCCCGATGAGGCTGGTCAATTGCGCAGTCTGGCTTATACCTCGTTGGGGGTGACGAGTATGGAGGGCTTGGGGGCGCTCTTTATCCCCATGCTGATTGCGGCGCTGATCGTGCTCAATACGATGATGGGCGCCGTCTACGAGCGTTTCCGCGAGATCGGCGTTTATTCGTCGGTGGGGTTGGCGCCGGTGCATATAGCCTTCCTCTTTATCGCCGAGGCCAGCGTTTATGGCGTGCTCGGGGTTACGGTCGGCTATTTGGTCGGCCAGGTGACGGCCAAGCTGCTGATGGTTTTTGACCTGTTGGGCGGCGTCTCGCTCAATTATTCATCGCTATCGGCGATCGCCTCGTCCCTCTTGGTCATGGCGGTGGTGCTCTTGTCGGCCTTCTATCCGGCGCGGGTGGCTTCGCGATTGGCGGTGCCCGACGTGGTGCGACGCTGGCAGTTGCCCGACCCCGACGACGATGTCTGGCGTTTCTCCTTTCCCTTTACGGTCAACCGTCAGGCCATAGAGAGCCTCTGTGGTTATCTTTACGGGTTTTTCTCGGACTACAGCCACGAATCGGTGGGTAAGCTCTATACCGAGAAGACGCGGATCGTCGTCAACGAGCGGGAGGACGGCGAGCGGATTTATTCGGTCCAGCTCTTGGTGTGGTTGGCGCCCTTCGATATGGGCGTGAGCCAGTATTTGCAGTTTACGGTCGAGCCGACGGAGATCGATAATATCTTCGGCATTGAGCTTTATATAGAGCGGGTTAGCGGGCCGGTGGCTTTTTGGCAGCGGCTCAACCTGGGTTTTATGTTGATGATGCGGCAGCAGTTCCTGCTCTGGCAGACATTGAAAGCTTCGGTGCAGGAGGATCACGCGAAAGTGGGCCGGTCGGTAATGGTAGAGGCGTCCGCACTCGAGACGGGGGAGGCGGCTGGATAACGAGATGGCTGACGAACAAAAAGTTCGCGTGAGCGAAAATAAAAAGAAGGCAAAGCAGGATCGGCAGTGGGAGGAGATCGACGAATACCGCAATCTCCTGCAGCCGCCTGACCGCTACGAAGAGGGTTTTACGCGCAATACCGTGATCGGGGTGCTCTTTATTGCCCTGATCATGACGCCCGGGCAGATGTATCTGAGCCTCTTCGCCGGTTTAACGCTCAACGACGCGGCGCAATGGGTGACGGTGATCCTCTTTCTTGAGGTCGCCAAACGCTCGTTCACTAGTCTCAAGCGGCAGGAGATCTACCTGCTGACTTATGTTGCGGCGGCGCTGATCGGCCGGGCAGAGACGGGCACTTTCCTCGCGCTTATTCAGCGGCAGTATTTTGTCGGGTCGCAGGAGATGCAGGAGTTTGGGCTGACCCAGCGGCTGGTGGACCTGAAGTTTATGGGCTACGGGTGGTTCGTGCCTTCACCCGACTCACAGGCGATCATTGACCGGACCTTTTTCCACACGGATTGGGCGCTGCCGATCCTGTTGATGGTGATCGGGATCATCGTCGGCCGCGTAACATGGTTTACTTCGGGATATGTGCTCTTTCGTTTGGTGTCCGACCGCGAGCGTCTGCCTTTCCCGACCGCGCCGATGTCGGCACTGTCGGCAATGGCCTTGGCCGAAGAGAGCGGGGCGGAGGATCACTCTTGGCGCTGGCCCTGTTTTACGATTGGCGGTGCGATAGGTTTGGTCTTTGGCATGATTTATGTAGGCATCCCCGTGTTCACCGAGGTCTTCGCCGGGCAGAAGGTCACGATCATTCCGATTCCCTTCGTCGATCTGACACCGCAATTAGGGCAGATCCTGATGGGCACGCCGATCGCCATCAGCTTCAGCTTGACGCCGATTTTTATCGGTTTACTGGCGCCCTTCTGGGGCATTATCGGCTCGTTCACCGGGGTCATGATGTATATGATTTCGTCGCCGATCATCCAGCACTACGGTTTTATGCCGCGCTGGAAACCGGGCATCGACGCGATACAGACGCAAATCGCGGTGGGGGTCGATTTTTGGACCGCTTTCGGCATGGGCGTGACGATGGCGGTGACGATTATCAGTATTGCGCAGATGTTCAAAGCCAGCAAGGACCAACGGGCGGATCGCGCGGACAGCCACGAGCCCGAGGACGGCGTCTGTAAGCACGAGGGGTGCGACCAAGCGTCGCAGATGCGCGGTTATTGCCTCAAGCACTTGGGGCGCGGCGATTTCAATTTGTGGGTCTGCGTGACCTTGTTTTTCATCTTCGCCGCCTATCCGATCTTTATGGCCAAGGCACTTTTTCCGGTGCTGGTTAGTTCGGGTCTGTTGGTCTTCTTCCTCTTTTTGGCCTTTGTTTACGCACCGCTGATGTCCTTTGTCTCGGCCCGGCTCGACGGGTTGATAGGCCAGAATATTCAGATTCCCTATTTGCACCAGGCGGTGGTTTTTCTTACCGGCTACCGCGGCGTTGAGATTTGGTTCGTGCCCTTCCCGGGACAGGATTTCGGTGGTAACGCCGAGCAGTTCCGCATCGTCGAGCTGACGGGGATGAAGTTTACGAGTCTCTTTAAGGCCGAGGTGGTGATGGTGCCGGTGGTGCTCGCAGCGAGCTTGATGTACTGGAGCTTCTTGTGGAAACTGGCGCCGATCCCCTCTGAAGCCTATCCGTATGCGCAGAAGATGTGGCCGCTGCAGGCCTTTAACCAAGCGGTGGCTTGGTCGAGTACGTCGTATAACAAGACCTGGCGGCACGGTGAGGAAGTGCAGGAGCGGAGGCTCGAAGCAAACGAGGCGGTGTGGAGTCCGAGTAACCTGAAAGACCTGCAGATCTATTATTGGCGGGCGCGAATCACCGAAGAATTGGATGTGCCGAACCCGGGCAGACGCAGTTATGGCCCGTGGACGGATTCGGGGTATTTTTATACGGACTTCGCTGGGCAGGGGGTTGAGCAGGTTCCCCCGCAAGAGCCGCAACACCTAAAGGGTATCCGTTCGATAGAAGAAATCGCCGAGCATCTGCCGCCGGTGTTGTTGTTGGGCGTAGAGAATGGCGTGGTCGTCAGCGACCCCAATCCCTATTTGGGTGCTACGGCGATCTCGGCCGACTCGTTGGAATTCGTCTTTGAGGTGGACAACACGCCCGAGTTCAACAGCGATTTTGCGCAGTCCTCGCTGGACCTGCCGCTGTTCTTCAAAACTTTTCTCACGGACCCGGACTATACGCGCGATGGCCGTGACGATGATCTCGATGGCTTAATCGATGAGGAATGGCGCAACTTCAAGGACGATGATGGCGACGGCGCGATCGACGAGGATATCCGCCATCCATTAGGTGGGGAGAAGTGGCCGATCGCGGTCATTGGTCTCGGCTTTGGCCTGGTGTTCTATATGATATTGGGTTTCTTCGGCATGCCGATGTTCTTTGTCTGGGGGTATATCCGCGCGGTGGCCTCCTCCGGCACAGCGACTTTTTTCGCGATGCTGACTGAGGTAATCGGCGCACTGCTGGCCAAATACTATTTCTGGCCACGCTATGGCAAGCAGGAATGGCGCCAATACGCGATGGTGCTGGCTGTGGGCCATGGGGTGGGCATGGCGTTAGTGGGTATGGTCTGTGCGGCGGTGCAGATGATCGCCAAGGCGGTGACGGCGTCGCTGTTCTGAGTTCCGACCTATCGTCGCGTCCGACGCTTTTTTTCAATCAATGATGTTGAGCGACCAGGGAACATTTCATGGCTTATCCGAGCGTCTATCCCACCGGCACGACCATCTATTATCCCGATAAATGTTTTAACGGCTATACCGTCTTTCCCATCGGCAACCCGACCGACGCTTTGGGTATTGCGCTGATGGATATGAACGGTAACCTGGTCAACGTTTGGAAGGGGTTGATCGGTTTTCCCGCAAAAATTCTTCCTGGAGGATTCGCGATGGGCAGTAGCGATATTCGAAACCCTAAATACGGCTATATGGACAATATCGATCTGGTACAGGTCGACTGGCAGGGCAATGTGGTGTGGAAGTTCGCCAAATACCAGCGGATCAAAGACCCGCGCAGCAAAGCCCGATGGATGGCCAGGCAGCACCACGACTATCAGCGCGAGGGCAATCCGGTGGGCTATTACGTGCCCGGTATGCCGCCTTCGGTCAGCGGCGGCAATACGCTGATGTTGTCGCACAAGGATCTGACGAATACGAAAATTAGCGAAAAAAAACTGATCGACGATACGATTATCGAAGTCACGTGGGACGGCAAGATCGTTTGGGAGTGGATCTTCAGCGAGCACTTTGACGAGATGGGTTTTGGCGAAGAGGCCAAAAACACGATGTATCGCAACCCCAATATCGTGCCGGCCAGCGGTGGCATCGGCGATTGGATGCATGTCAACTCCCTGTCGACGCTGGGGCCGAATAAACGGCACGATGGCGGGGACGCGCGTTTCCACCCGGACAATCTCATCTGGAGCAGCCGACAGGCAAATATCTTCGCCATAACCGATAAAAAATCCGGCAAGATCGTCTGGCGCATAGGCCCCGATTACGATGCCAGCCCCGAGCTTAGGGCATTGGGTGTGATCGTCGGGCAGCACCATCCACACATGATACCGCGAGGCTTGCCGGGCGAGGGCAATATCCTGGTATTCGACAATGGAGGCTGGGCCGGTTATGGCGCGCCGAATCCGACTTCGCCGACGGGGCACAACAACGCTCGTCGGGACTTTTCGCGGGTGCTCGAATTCGATCCGGTAACTCTGGAGATCGTCTGGCAATATTCGGCGGTTGAAGCCGGTTTTCCCCCCGTTGTCGAAGCGCATCGCTTTTATAGCGGTTTTGTCAGTTCGGTGCAGCGGTTGCCTAATGGCAATACATTAATAACGGAGGGCACGGATGGGCGCCTGATCGAGGTGACGCGAGACCACGAAATCGTGTGGGAGTATATCAGCCCCTATTATGGCAAGAACGGTAACCACAATATGATCTATCGCGCCTATCGTCTGCCCTATGAGTGGATCCCCCAGGTCGACGCGTCGGATGAAGTGCCCGTGCCGCGGTTGGACAATAGCAAATTTCGAGTGGGTGGGATTGGGGATGATGCGCAAAATGTGGAGACGAAGCTTAAGCGCGGCGGCCGGGTCAACCCGGATCCTCAGTTGTGTGTGGTGCCGCCCTCGGTCAATATTTGACGGGTTGTGTCGCAGAGCGCAAAAAGATTCAGGTGCAATGGTCTATACACAAGGAACGGCCTTCGTCTACGGCGAATTAGTGCCGATCTCCGAGACCAAGATCTCGCTGCGCGACTGGAATTTTTTGCATTCAAACGCCACCTACGAAATTCCGACAAAGTGCCAGGGTTGCTGGTTGGCCCCGCTGGGCGCGGTGCCTGCTGCCAATAGCGCGTTCTCGATAAGGGTCTTCGGCACGGGGCGATTAGAACATCCCCAACGTTAAGACGCTCTCTGATCTCGCGGAAAAAGGCGTGCGACTGCGCCAAGATTTGCTCGCTGTGCTTCTCGGTGAAATTCAGTTTTTCGTATTGCGGGGCGGCATATATGTGCTGCTGTGAAGGGGCGGGCTCTGAGGGCGAGAATACGCAATTAAGCGGTCTTGTTCAAGTCGGCGGCGGAGTTGACGGCATTCGGCCGAGCAGGCATAATCTCGGTATGGATTCTCATATAAGGAGCGGATAATGGAATTACTAAAAGAGTTGTGCGAAAGTGCGGGGGTGCCAGGGCGCGAGGGCCGGTTGCGCGAAATCGTGCGCCGTGAGATGGAACCTTTAGCCGACGATATACGGGTCGATGCGTTGGGCAACTTGATCGCTCTGAAAAAGGCCAGCAAGACCAAGAAGCCCAAGAAGCTGATGATCGCCGCGCATATGGACGAAATCGGTTTCGTGGTTTCGCATATCGACGACCGCGGTTGGTTGCGTCTTGTGCCTTTGGGGGGACACGACCCGCGCAATATGGTGGCGCAGCGGGTTGTCGTCAGCGGTCCAAAGAAAGACCTATCGGGTTTGCTCTATCCGGGAATTCGGCCACCGCATATCGCGACGGCGGCGGACCGGGACCGCAAGTTGACGGTCAAAGATTTTATCGTCGATTTGTATCTGCCCGCCGCCAAGGTCAAGCGCGAGGTCGAGGTCGGTTCGATGGTTACTTTGCAGCGCGATTTCGCCGAGATTGGCGACGGTATTTCCTGCAAGGCGATGGACAACCGCATCGCGCTGTATATGATGATCCGCGCGATGCAGCAGGCGAAGACCTTTGGTTGCGACACCTACGCGGTGGCGACGGTACAGGAGGAAATCGGCTTGCGCGGTGCCCAGGTGAGCGCCTTCGGCGTCGATCCGGATATGGGGGTGGCGCTCGACACGACATTGGCGGTCGATCTGCCGGGCGTGCCCGAGTATGAGCAGGTGACGCAACTGGGTGCGGGAGCGGCGATCAAGCTATTGGATTCGTCGTCTATTTCGCATCCGGGTTTGGTCGCCCACCTCAAGGCAATGGCTAGGAAGAGAAAGATAAAATACCAGATGGAGATCCTGCCCTTGGGCGGCACGGACGCCGGGGCGATGCAACGAGTGAGGGCCGGCGTGCCGGTCGCGACGATCTCGGTGCCGACCCGCTATATTCACTCTTCGGTTGAACTGGTCGACAAAAAAGACCTTAAAGCCGGTGTTAACTTGTTGACCGCCTTTGTCGAAGAGGGGCAGAAGGCGGATCTGAATATGGTTTGAAGTGGGCGAGCCGGGGTTAACCTGTACGAGGGTAGGCATCGACCTCAAAATCGCCGGTTAGCCTTTGCAGGCGGTAGCCCTCTGCTAATTGCAGGACGTATCTGCATTGAGAATATGGCTCTATTCGTTTATTGATTGTACCGGCCTTCGCCGTATTGTGATTAACCGTAGATTGTTTGTTAGTAGCACTGGCCTTTTGTCGCGTCGTGATGAGCCGCAAGTTTATAGAGATCATGGCTATTGCGACCTTATATCACCCGGCGGCGATGTTGGGCAATCGGCGGAACTTAATGCAGCATAAAGCGGAGGCGACAGATGGGGACTCAATTGCACAATTCGTATCGCGACGGGCACGGGGTGTGGATTCGCGGCTCTTTCCATGGCCATTGTAGCGAGCACAGCGCTTGCGCATCGGTGCCGTTGGCTGATAGTGTAGAGTGCTACAACGAAATTGGCGCGGGTTTTGTGACACTTACCGACCACGATACCGTCACCGACCTGTCGTCAATGCGGGCAAGCTATGGACAGTTGGCGCTTCTACACGGCTTCGAATACAGTACCCGCGAAAATGTAATTTTTGTCGGTCCGGAGGTCGAGCCGCTTTACAAGCTGTCATTGGAGGAGGCGCTGGCGCAGGCAGGCGAATTGCTGACAGTCGTCTGCCATCCGCAGCCGGAAGGGCCTCGGCGCGAATACTGGACGCGGGCAAAACTGGAGGCATTGGGGACCTGGCCTGATGGCATCGAGGTCTATAATGGTCATTATGGGATTGAACAGGCCTTGCAGAGGGGGCGACAGCCTTATTACGCGGATTTCTGGGACGAGTTGCTGACGGCGGGGCATCGTATGTGGGGTTTCGCCAACGACGACTTTCACGACCCGGACGATTTCGATAACGCCTATAATATGGTGCAGGTGGAGCAGGCGACGCCGGCGGGGGTGGTCGAGGCGGCCAAGCGCGGGCGCAGTTACGCGACTACCGGCCTGTTATTGGTGGCGGTCGACGAGGCCGACGGGCGGATCTCGATAGAGGTCGACGCACCGTGCGCTGGTGCATTTATCGGGCCGGGCGGGCAGCGGTTGGCGACGGGTGAGGGCACGTGTTTTCAATATGCGGCCGGCGATGAGGCCTATGTGCGTTTCGAAGCAGAGGGTGGGACGGGACGGATCTTTTTGCAACCGATGTTTAAGGCCGGATAGGTGAGTGGCGTTGCAGTTGATCGGTTGCGCGGCACTGATACCATGCCGGGCATTTTATGCTTTTATGCAGTGCCGTCAGGTGTAGATATACGATAGATCGCGGAAAGATGGCGGTAAATTGCCGGCAGAATAAAGAAATGGCCTGTTAGCCCCGAGTATAAATAACACGGCACCGACAGGCCAAATCAGTAGGTGTGAAAAGGCTCTCTTAATCGAGGATCTCTTCGACTCGCTCCGACGGACGGGCGATGACGGCGCGGTCTCCGCGTACGATAAGTGGCCTGTTCATTACTTCGGGGTGCTCTACCAGTAATGCGATCAGCGCGTCCGGCTCGTTATAGTCGGCGATGTCGTGGCCGAGCTTGGCGAAGGAGCCTGGATGCAGCATCTCCTTGGGCTCTACGGCGAGCATTGCAAAGTATTTCCTCAACTTGCCTTCGCTCAACGGGTTCTTGATATATTCGATAACGTCGAACTCGACGTTGCGGTCGCGCAGAATCTTCAGCGCGCCATTAGATTTCCCTCAGTTGGGGTTGTGGTAGACGGTTACTTTTTCCATGATGTCTCCGTATTGAATGTGAAAAAATCGATTTCTCTAATATATACAGCAAATTTTATTAACGCATGCCCATCTGCTCATGACCACGACAGATCGTATGCCGCAAAGGGAGTGGACTCACTAAATAAAAAAAGCACAGTAGCGAAGATATTATTCGTAATTTGCGGCGAGCGAAGTTTTCCCGCGCAAAGCAGCGGCTTGATTTGTTGCCGTGTGTCCACTGAGATCACATCGCCGTAATGCGGTTGCCATAATTGCCCGTCAAAGCATCGATCACTAGCCACAGTCCTCCGGTGGTCGCCTCGCCGAGGATCATGCCGAGAAAGAACGGTCGCAGTCGGGTAAACAGACCGGGACCACCGTATTGCAGGATGATCGCCTTCAACAGCCAGGCGATAAAGGCCGAGAACCAGATCTGGCCGGTGATAAATCCGGCGGCGACGACAAAACCGAGCGGATGGAAAGGCCACCAGAAGAAACGGTGATTGGCCCACATCAACAAACCTTCGACCAAACCGCCGATTCCGGTGAAGATCCATCCGCGTACATCTGCTCCGGGTTGGGAATTGAGCAGGGGGACGAGGCGGTTCCACTGGCCGCCGTCGCCAATGAAATGCGACGTTAGGTTGATACCGCCGTGAGTGTAGGCGACGTGCATTAGTACATAGGTCGACCCGGCGAGTCCGCAGAGCAAAGCTAAAATCATACCCCAGAACAGGCGTCGTTTCGGTCCGGGAATCATCTCGGCCAGTTTGAGACTGTTGGCACAGGCGATCATGGTGAAGAGCCGCATTTCGGCCGCCCAGCCCATGGCAAAGCCCATTGCGACCAGGCCGCGGTCGCCGAGTATCGAAGCCCCGAGACCGGAAATGATGAAGAAGGGCGGTACGATGGGCGGTCGGGTGGTGGGAATGCCGCCGGCGGTGACGACGCGGGTGATGACGATATAGTAGATCAGCACAATGCCCAAAAATACGGGCAATACGATCAGGGGCATCCCGGATAACCACAGCCAGCCGGAGATAAAGAGCAGGCTGCCGACCAGGCCGACGAGGCAGGTGCGGTAGGAGAGCATCTCGGTGGAATCGTCGAGTGGATCCGAGCGGTCCCAAGCTTTGCGCCAGACGGCGAGCAGGTGGCGGCGGGCCATCCATAGGCCGAAGAGCGCGAACACCACAAAGGCACCAAGGCCCTGGTGGACCAGGTCGGCGGACTGAAAGGCCTCGTAGCGGCTCAACTTTTCGGTGCTGGCGATGCCGATGATGCTGAAGGTGCCCTCTTCCAGTTTGCTGAAGAGGTAGAAGAACCATATGCTGAAGACGATTTCGAGACTGACCAGATAGAAGAAGCCGATCCAGGCGAAGCTGAAACCGATGATCACCCGCACGGAGTCTTCAAACCACCAGAGGCTGGGTGAGAACTGAGGAAAGGCCGGCACCTCCGGGAAATAGTGGTTGAGCCCGTCGAAGCTGAAGAAGAATACCGGCAGGGCGAAACCAATCCATACTAGCGGGTTTTTGAAGAACGGCCCGAGTCGGGCAGTGGGGTCGCTGCCCTCCTCCATCATTGAACGCGGCAGATGGACCATCGGATAGGCCAGGTGCTCGGCTTGAGACCATTGCCGGTGCAGGATAACCGACAGGCAGATCATCATCAGGCTCAGGGCCATAAAGAGTGCGAACCAGGACCCGAGGGGGGTGACCCATACGCCCCAGGGGATGGCTTGCCCGGCGGGCAGTCCTTCGTAGAGATGTTTGATGGCCGCGTAGTCTTGCGGCACGATCCAATCGGGAATGAGCGGGTGGAGGACGGCGCGCCAATCGTTTTCGGGTGTAGCGGAATAAAACGGGATGCACATCGTGGGGATGATATGGACCAGAAAATTTTGTGTCGGCAGGGTCAGTGCCATCAGAATCATGGCGTAGATGAGCACTAGGTCGCCGCGGCCCAGGGCTAGGGGGCGATGGATAAGTCTGAGCAGAGTATTGACGAAGAAGGTGAGCACGAAAAAGAGCAGAATGGCCCCGGGAGCAGAGGCGTTGAGGCCCCACCACGAACCGCGCACCAGCAACATGCCGTAGACGCCACCGGCCCCGCAGATCAGCGACAACAATGCGCCGACGGCCAAACCTTTATAAGTGAATGCGGATTTCATAGCGGCCTACCGGAACGGGGGAGTGGGCCATTTTTCGGTCGTTACGAATTTATATATAAGAGGGCATCTGGCACAAATTTAAGGCGACGGCTGGACGACACGCAGGATTTGGTCGGCCGCTATGTCGTCGAGGCGTTGTCTCATACCGTCGGGCCAGCGGATCTCGATATCGGCTCGCGTCGCGGTGTCTAGGCCGAAGTGCAGTCTAGGGTCGTGGCTGGAAAGATAGCTGCCGCCGGATTGGCGCTCGCGGACTTGGCGCCGATCGCCAGCGATAACGGTGACGCGGGCCCCCAAGGCGTCCGGGTGACGTGCTCCGACCAGTTCGACGAGTAGCCAGTGGCGGTGATGAGAGCCGTCGTTGCGCAATAGGCGCGGCGCGGTGGCGACGGTAGTTACCAGCAGATCCTGGTCGCCGTCGTTGTCGTAGTCGGCCACGGCGGTGGCCCGACCAACATTGGCGGCAGTGAAACTGGCACCGAGTTCAGATGATATATCAGCAAAGCGGGTGCCGTCTTCGTTGCGGAACATTTGATTCGACTGGTAATAGCTTTGCTCGGGATCGGCTGCGGCAATCTGGTCGACCACATGGCCGTTGGCGACAAAGAGGTCGAGGTCGGCGTCGAGGTCGTAGTCGAAAAAGCGGGTGCCGAAGCCCAGCGGTTTGAGGCTGGGACCTGCCAGACCGGTGATAGACGTGGCGAGGGTGAAGTCGCCTTGCCCCTCGTTGCGGTAGAGATTATTGGTCTCTTTGGTGAAGTTGGTGACGAAGAGATCCTGGTCGCCGTCCGCGTCGTAGTCGCCGAAATCGACGCCCATGCCGGCGTCGGCGTGCCCGTATTCGTTGTAGCGGGTGCCGGCGGTGAGGCCGACTTCGCTGAAATGGCCCTGTCGATTGTCGTAGAGAAAATTCATATTGCCGTCGTTGGCCACGTAGATATCGGTGTCGCCATCGAGGTCGTAGTCGGAGAAGGCCACGCCGAGGCCCCGTCCCTTGAGCGCGATGCCCGCGGCGGCGGTGATATCGCTAAAGGCGGTGCCGTCATTGCGGTAGAGTAGGTCGCGGGTCGGCTCGTAGGCGTTGGGTTGGCAGTAGGAGCGGACTTTGCCTTGCTTGCAGACGGTATTGTCCGCGAGCGAGAAGCGCACGTAGTTGGCGACGAAAAGATCGATGTCGCCGTCGGCGTCGTAGTCTAGGAAGCCGGCGCTGCTGCCCCAACGGGGATCGTCGACGCCGATGGCCGCGCCGACTTCGCTGAAAGCACGTCCGTCATTGCGGTAAAAGGCGTTGGGGCCGTGGTTGGCGACGAAGAGGTCTTGGTCTCCGTCGGCGTCGTAGTCGGCGGCCGAGACGCCAAAACCGTATTGCGAATCTGCGAGCTTGGCACTTGCCGTGATATCGGAGAAGTGGCCATCGCCGAGATTCCGATAGAGTCTGTTGGTGGGCAGGGGGTCGGGCGGATAGCCCTTTATATATGTGCCGTTGACCAGATAGAGATCTAACCAACCGTCGTTGTCGTAGTCGAAGAAGGCAGCGCCTCCACCGAATGTCTCGATATAATAATACTCTCCCGAAAAACCGTTGTAATGTACGAAGTCAATGCCGACCTCTGCGGTGACTTGAGAGAATTGAATAGCAGGGGTTGGCAGGGGCGGCGTGTCGCTGCACGCCGACAAGACTATCGCCAGCCAGAGGCTGAAGATTATATGGGATGAATAGGGCGAATGCCGCCAGGCACGCATAAAAGAGCGGTTACGCGAGTCGAGAAAGCAGGGTCGCCACCAGCAGGCCAAGGCAGAGCCAGCCCAAGAGCGCTTGTAGGCAGACGAGCCAGCGCATGGGGCCAGTGGGGCGCAGTGATGGAGCGCCGTGGCGAATAAAGGTCTGGACGCTAAATAGCAGACAGTCGGCTAGCGTGGGTGGTGAGTTATCGTGCAGCATCTCAAGGGCGGAGCGGGCCAGTCGATAAGTCAGGCCAAAGAGCAGCACTATGCAGAGGATAGTACTGGCGAAACGGGTGGGGTCGGTGCCGTAGCGGGTGGTCGTTTGCAATAGGGAAAGCGCGTAAAATTCGGGCTCGGTCCAGCCCATATGATGGCGTTGCTGCTGTAATGACTCGACGAAACAGTCGTCGGCGTCTCGTCTGAGTCCCTGGGCCTGTAGGTGGCGGCAGAGATTTGCGTAGACGGGTTCGAGGTCGTCGGTTGCAAGCGTATCGCTAGCGGCCAGGTGATGTGCGAGTGGGCGCCAGCGGGTCAAGAGATGTTGGTAGTGGGCCTGTTGCAGATAGAGGCGCGCCCCGGTCGCAAGGAGGGAGTCGGAGCTTGTGGGAAGTTGCAAATCCAGCAGGGATATTCGGGCCCGACGCAGATCGAGCGACTGGTTGAAAAAAGCATTCAGGCGAAGATCGCCGCGAAAGGTGCCGTCGGTGAAATCGGCTGTTTTTCTGAAATAGGCGCCAGCGAAGGTGGCTTCGTCAGTAAAAGTGGTGCGGTTAAAGAGCGCCGATTGGCCGAAGATAAAACCGGCGAAGGAGGCTGGTCCGGCAAAGGCGGCACGGTTGAAGGCGATCTCGCCGTCGGCGCGGGCAGTGGCGAAGGTGGTTTCAGCGGCGAAACGCGCGTCCCAGAACAGGGTCCGGCCGGTAAAGCGGGCGCCGGCAAAGGAAGCGTTGTGTTGCCAGAGGGTCTCTTTAAATGAAGCCAAATCGGCAAAGGCGGCATCCTGAAAATTTGCGCGGCCGGTAAAGCGGGCACCGTCGAAGTAGGCGGCGTTGTCGAAGGTGGTGCGGGTGAAGGCTGTTTTGCGGCCGGCGAAATCGGCGCCAATAAAGGAGGCAATGCCGGTGTAGTGGTTCGTAGAAAAATCCACTCCAGCGAGAAATGCCGCCTCTTTAAAGGTCGCGTGTTTGTGGAATAGGTCGGCGCTGAAGTCAGCGGGAGCGAGGAAGCGGCTGCGCTGGAGCGCCAGACCATTGTTAAAGACGGTCTTGTGGATGCGAATGGGGGAGGCGAAGACCACATCGTTGAGGGCGACTTCGTCGAGAAAGTGAATATCTTCTAAATCGAGCGGGGCATGCACGGTGTCGAGTGCGGCGGACAAGCGGCCCTGAAAAGCGGTGTGGCGATAGGTGATCGGAAGCGAAATATTTCGGCTGAGTTGCGCGATCAGGGTTTCGATCGGAAGTAGCGCATAGTGTTGACCGTCGATGCTCGTGTCGGCCGGTGCTGTTTGCGGCTCGGATGGGGTGGCCAGCAGCAAGGCGAAAAGTGCGGCGAGCAGGTAGATGGAGGTGGACAGACGATTCGAGCGATGGCTTGAGTGGTAACGACAGAGATAAAGCAAATGCTTCATATTACCTGCTGGCCAATGTGTTGGAGCTTGATTGTAAGAATTCGCTGGCTCATAAGTAAATTACTATAAATATTGCAGTTTGATATAAGATCGATGCATGCATTCAATCATTTGCGCTAGCGCATAAGGTATTGAACGGCGGGGCAAATAACAATATAGGTAGATTTTAAGTGGATAATTAGACATATTGTTGGCAGTTTCAGCTATTTGAGACCTTATCTTATTTCTATTTCTTAACAAATATCAATCTTATATTATCACGGACTATATCCAACTCTTGTGTATCGAGTCTTTATCGAATCGAGCCATCGTCCTCAACAGCGCGCAACCATAGCGGTGGGGTAGGTATGAGACGGGTCAGTTTTTGCATTAGCTTCATTTGGGTCTTTTGCGGTACGCCTGTCGCAGCCGAAGTCATTATTGTTGGGGGCGAGAGTGGGCGGGATTGGCAGAGCGGCGGCGGGGAGATTGCAGCTCAGGTCATTCGCGGCGACCAAAGTATCGAAAGCACTAACTCGCCCGGCGGTGTCATTGCCTTCTCGCCGGAGGGCTTTGACAACTGGATCTTTCCGCAGCGCGCCGATACCACACTCAATATCGCCCTTGGCGCGAATTCTGTGGCTCGAGGCGGTTCGATTACTTCGCCCAATATCCAGAACATCCGCGGTGAACTGCCCAAGATCATCGATGACGACGGCAGCACCGGCATGGACTTGCGCCTCAGTGCCGGGGCCACCAGCGCTCGGGTCCTTGGGCTGATTATAGATCTCGATCTTGGTGCCCGTTTCGGGCTCGATCGCTTTCGTTTTTTTCCGCGCAATGCCGCACCCGAATTTCCCGCCCCCGAGTTTCCCTTCCAGAACGACTTTATGCGCAGCTTCGAGATCTTTATCAACGACGGCACACCAGAAACAAAGCTCGAAGGGGTGCCGATCCGCGAGAGCGTGGCGCTGGTGGGCCAGAATGAAGATCAGGTGGTGGATATCCACATTCCGCCGCAATACGTGCGTTTCGTGCGGCTTAAATCGCTGACGGCTACCGGTTTCGATATGGCTGAGTTTCAGGTTTTTGGCACCGGTTTTGTGCCGGAGGCGGTTTATGTCTCCAATATTTTCGATTTTGGCGATCTGGCTCTATTGGGCAAGCTGCGCTGGGTGCAGCAACAGCTCGGCGACGGGCAACTGTCGCGCGTTACTGTACGCACGCGCACCGGTGAGGATCCGGGCACGGTGCAATTCAATAAAGTGCGGCCCGGCGAGAGAATATTTCGCGTCGGCGGCGGCAGTGCAGGTCTGACATCAGATGGGGCCGGAGTCAGCAGCGGTAGGGGCGTGGGCACGGGTTTGGGCAGCGCTAATGACGAGGTGCCGTGGAAATTTGCTCGCGACATCGAGGATGAGGAATTGCAGGCGTTGGTCGAGGGCGTGCTGGATAACGAGACGGTGGCTTTGCGCGACGCGATTCAGGTTTTCAACGCGCTTTCGCCGGAAGAACAGAATCTGCTGGCGCTGAGCGAGGCGGATTATAAAAAACTGAGCAGCGGTGATCGCGGCGCAATTCGCAACGACGTCGACAATTGGAGTGAGTGGTCGCCGCCCTATGCGTTGGACGAAATGGCTCTACTGACACAGGAGGGCTCCGGCGTAGAAATCGTCTCGCCGAGCCCAAGGCGCTATTTGCAATTTATGATCGAGTTTTTCAGCGACGAGTTCGAATCGGCGACCGGCGTCGGCGGACTGGCTTTCGACGTGCTGGCCTCGCCCTTTGCCGAGCAGTTGATGGCCGAGATTGTGCCGCGGCGGGCATCGGTGGGTGAGCGAACGGATTTCACCTATTCGGTACTGGCCAAGTTGCGCCCGGGACAAGACCGTGGGTTTAATCGGCTGCAAGTCGATACGCCACTCAAGGTCGAGACCGTGGGCGCGATGCGGATCCGGCGACCTGATGGCACGGTGCTGGAAGCGGATTTCACGGGCGTGGCCCTAGGTCGGTTGCCGGTGCAACATGGTGATTTCGCCATTGTCGAGATTCAAGAGCAGAGTGTGGTCTTTGAATTTCCCCTCGTCGATGAGGATGGGACCGAGCTGCAAGTGGTTTTCAGCAATAGCGTTTTGCGTTTTGGCACGACCTTTAGCGGCCGGGCCTTCAATACGGAGAACGGTGAATTATTAGGCCAGGGCGTTGTGGCCGGCAATGCGGCCAACTTGGGCGAGGGCGATTCGGATGTGCAGCCATTGGGCACGCCCTTCGAGGGCAATTTGTCGGTAGAGGTGCCGATTTCAGGTGACTTGTTGGTCAACGTCGCGGCGGCGCCCCGGATCTTTACACCGAATGGTGATGGCGTTAATGATCTAGCTATGATCCAGTACGATTTGACCAATGTCGGCAGCCCTACCGGATTACTTATCGCAATCTACGATTTGGCCGGTCGGCCGATCAGACGGTTGTACGACGCTTTCGACAGCAGTGGCCGTTTTGCCCGAGCTTGGGATGGGCGGGATGATGCGGGTCGGGTCGTGCTGCCGGGCAATTATGTGTTCAGTGTGACACTGGCGGCCAAGACCGGTCAGCGGAAGGTATTGGCCGCGGTGGGCGTGACGTATTGAGGCGACATGGCGGAAGACAGCACACAGGAGGGATCAGGTTGAAACTCGCGCATACTATAATCGCTCTGGCGGCGTTCGTCCTTTTCGCAGGGCCCGCGTCGGGGCAGGACTATGGCAATCGGCTGGGGGTGCGGCGCGGCGGGGCCGTCAGCTTTGAGCCCCAAGGGCCGGGCGTGCTCTTTGGCGCACTTGACCCGGCGGTCAAGAAATGGTACGTGCCGCAGGAACTCTACACCGACTACGGCTGGCACCAGTCGGAGTATTCGAATTACGCACAAGACCCTTATGAGCGCTATGTTAATACAACGCGCGAGGGCGACTACTTCTACGATGTCTACGGCAATCTTACCACCCGCGGCTGGCTGATCTACGACTGGCGTCAGTTCCAGCCACAGCCCTTGGGTAGCGGCATCTTCCAAAGCACGCGCTTCAATCGCTGGTTCAACGCGGTGACGATCAGCGGCGATTCGCAGGGCGAGTACAAATACGCGATCACTGTTGGCGACCGAATCCGCACCACGTTGACGCCGATGACCTTTTCCAAACCCGATTTCAACGGAGTGCAGATCGATTTCTCCTCCGATAAATATCAGGCGACGATCCTGGCTTCTAGAATCAGCGAGCCGATTCGCGGTTCGTCGCAGACCTCGGGCGGGATCACCGAGCCAGTCACCCAGAGCAATGTCACTTCGTTATTTGGCGGCCGGGCGACCTTCCAGGTCGGCGACTTTATCGAGGTGGGTGCGACCCTGGTCGACGCGAGCAATGGCAATACCCTGCTCGACATGTTCAATGGCGATTTGGTCGCCGGCAGTCTCACCGCCGGGCAGTCTACGGCGCCGCTGACGGCGGTGGCCATAATTTTGAGCGACGACTCGCCCGAAGATGGGATCGGCGGCGCGGCGTTGTTTTCGCACGATGTACGCATTACCAGCCGCGATTTCGACACCGGCAAAGAGACCGTATTCACCTTGCAGGAAGTGGTTCGGCCCGGCGTCCGTTGGCCGATAATTTTTGGTGGATTCCGCCGCGCCGGCTTTTTGGCGGCGGATGGCCCCGAGCGGATCATTGTGAACTACGACTTCAACGACCCGGCTTATGTCGGACCGAACCCGACCAGCATCGTCAGCGTCGATTTCGACTATGTCGTGGCCAACGACTTCAAGATCGAGATGTGGTCCGATCGTCAGACCGGCCAGCGCGCGCAACCGGCGGCGCCGCTCACGGCCGAGGTCATCGACTCGTCGCAGCCGGCGCTGATCACCCTGCGCCGTGCCGAGGGCAATGTCACCGATATCACCAACCTGCAACGCATGCGATTCGACTACGGGCTACCGACCGCTAATCTCGTCGGCGGTTTCACTATCGCGGGCACCGGGCTGCTGGGTTTTGACTTCTACGGTGAGTGGGACCGCAATAAGCGTTATCTGCAGTATCCGAATGCCGCGCTTTTTAACGAGGGCGAAAAACATAAGGTCTCATCTGAAACGTCTGACGCCTGGCATTTCAATGTCGAGCGCCAGGATTTCCCTTGGTTTGTCTACGGCGAGGCCTATTCGATCGAGGCGGCCTATGCGACGACGGCCTTTTTGACCAATGGCGTCGGTGAGGTACAGTACGATAATTCGCAGCGGCATTTTTACGAATTCGTCGACGACAATGACGACCAGGATCGCTTCCCCGACTGGATTCGCTTCGGTTCGACGCAGGACCGGGCGATCTATCCGGGTTGGGACCAGAACAACGATTTTATCACCGACTTCAACCAAAATGACAACGCCACTGCGGCCAATACCATTCCCGATTACGACGAACCCTTTCTGCGCTACAATGTCGACCGGCCCGAGTTTCTATTTGGCATCGACCTCAATAACAATAACTGGGTCGACCGCTTTGAAGACGATGACTTGCCGGATTTTCCCTACAAACCCGACCGGCGCGGTTATAATTTCTTTGGTGGTTTGCACCTGACCCCGGAAGCCCGGTTGACACTGGGCCGGACCGACGAAGAATCGCAGATGACCGATGCGGTTAACCAGACTAACTATGCCTTGTTCACCTTCGACAAGGACTATGCCGGGTTGGGGCGGCTGCGGGTCTTCGATATGCTAAAACAGGCGAAGGATACGATCCCCGACGCACGCCGCGAGTCGACGCCCTTTGTCGGGGCGTTGATCCAGCCGCTGGTAAAGGATATCCTGCTGGCGCAGGACACCTGGGTGCATACGGCCTTTGTCGGTTTCGACTACAAAGGCATTGAGGGGCTCAGCTTTGTCAACAAGCTCAAGTGGGAGATATTCAGCCAAAACAAAAAAGACCCGCGCGACAGCAGCGGATTGCCGCTCAACGACAGCGCGAGTTTTTTTGGGCTGATCAACAAGGTCGACTATACCTACAGCCTGGGCAGTTTGGATCTGCAGCCACGGCTCAAGAGCGAGTTTCTGCGTCAGGCCGCTTTTATCGCCGGAGAAGACCGCCGCGAAGAGTGGGCGATGACCCTGCAATTGATCGGGCGGCTGCCGGTGATGAAGCACACCACTATGGAGTCGGGGCTGGAGCAGTTGTGGTTTAGCGACCGGGTGCAGGACGAGGACGAGCTCAAGGCTGCGGGCCGGTTGCAGGAGACGGGAGATTTGGGTTCGACGAATCTCGCCGTGCAGTTGTCGACGACTTCGGATTACCTCGGCTATAAACTGACGACGCAGGTGGGCCTGCGTTTTGGCCGCACGCTAACGGAACGGGTTATCGAGGATAATGATCGCCCCGGAGTCTTTAAAACGGGGAATAAGAGCAGAAATGAAACGACGACGTTTATTACGGTTTTCGCTGGTCTTGAGTAATGGTAGGGGAATATTTATGCGAAGCAGAGGTGCAGTAGTGGGGGGAAGATCGGTAGTGGCAGGGGCGGTGTTGGCGGCTCTTTTGGGTTCGGGCGGTTGCGGTGAGCAACTGCAGAAGCCGCGGGAATCGGTGGTTGCCGAGGTTGGGGACGCGGTGATCACCATCGCCGAGTTTAAGGCGTTCAGCGCGCGCATTCCCCAGGGGATGAAACAAGGCGAGTCGAACGAGGCGGTGAAACGCAACGTACTGGAAAGCCTGATCGATAAGACGCTATTGGTGCTGGAGGGGGCGGCGAATGAGGTCGCGCAGGACCCGTCGTTCAAAAAAGACTTGGCCCGTTATGAACGTTCGCGGCTGATGAATTTGTACGTGCAACGGGAAGTCGTGGCCAAAATACAGATCACACCCGAAGAAGTGCAGCAACTCTACCGCGAAAGCGGTCGCGACCGCGCCCTGCGTTTGGGCGGCATTATGCTCAAGAGCGCACAGGAGGCCGAAGCGATTATCGAGCGGCTTAATGCGGGTGAAGATTTTTATGCGCTTGCCAGCGATCACTCGCTGCACGAATCTTCCGCCGCCAATGGCGGCGACAGCGGTACCTATCAGGTCCGCGACCAACTGTCCCCGGCGACGGTGGAGCAGGTACTGGACTTAGAGATCGGGCAGATTTCCGCGCCGGTGCGCGAGACTTTCGAAGACGGGGATTATTATATCGTCTACAAAGTTCTCGATGAAATTCCGGCGCCATTAAGTGCTTCCGAAAAGGTTGTTGTCGAAGAGTTGACCATACGCAAGCGCACCGAGCTTCTCGAGACCCTGGGTGATTCGCTGCGCTTGGCCTACGCACCTAAGGTGCGCGAAGAGGCCATCGCGCTGCTCGTCGAGCGTGCCGTCGCCTATGGTTTTGTCGCGCTGAAATCCGGTGAGGGCGACAAAATCCTCTGCACCTACGGCGATCGCGAACTGACATTGCAGGGTTTTTTACGCAAGGTCGAGGCCATCACCGAACGCAAGGCGCGGGTGGCCGATGGCGCCCAGGTGACTGCTATGTTGCACGATCGGGTTCTGCCCGATCTCTTTTTCGCCGCTGAGATTGAAACCGCCGGTCTCAGTCGGGACAGCCTCTTTGTCGCAGATTTATATTTGAAGCGGGAGGAACTGGCGTTGGATGCGTTGCGGCGGATAGAGGTTGATCAGCACCTGAGCGTTTCTGACGAGGAGATCCGCCGTTTTTACGACGAGCACCCGGAAAAGTTCACCATGCCGGAAACCGCGGTAGCCATTGAGATCCTCGTGGCGGTGGACACGCTGGCCCAGCGCTTAGCGCAGGCACTTAAAGACGGTGCCGACCCCGGGGAATTGGCGATTCGCCATACGTTGCGCGAGGGCGCACTACATCACGACGGCACACTCAACCTCAATATCTATACGCAGAGTTTTTTCCCAGATATCTACCGGGTGGTGCAGGGCATGCAGCCTGGGCAGGTCGGTGGGCCGCTAAAAGTCGACGCGGGCTATTCAGTTTTCAAAGTGATTGACCGCACTAAAGAGTTGACGCCCTTTAATGACGAGGCCCAGCGCCGGGCGCGGGCCTATGTGCATATCGACAAGTCCAAGCGGGCCTATGTGAAATTCGTGCGCGATTTAAGGCAAAAATACCCGGTTAAAATCATCGAGGAAAACCTACAGAAGATCTGATGATGGACCGCGAATCCAACATAGTCAGGTGGATAGCTCGGCGGAGGACTTTGCTCTTTGCTGCGCTGCTGTTGGTGACCGCTGTCGACGCCCAGACGGACTATGGCTACCGCCTGGGTCAGCGGCAGGGTGGCGAGGTGCATTTTACGACCACCGGTCCGGGCGTGCTGATGGATGCGCTCGATCCGACGGTCAAGCGCTGGTATTTGCCGCAGGAGCTCTTCGGCGAGCATCGGCACAGCCAGTGGAGTTATACCAATTACGCGCGCGATCCCTACTTGCGCTATATCGAGCCGAACCAAGAGGGCTCGCATTTTTACGATACCTACGGCAAGCTGGTCACTCGCGGCTGGTTGGTCTACGATTGGCGTCAAACCCAGGCGCGGACGGTCGAAAGCAGCCAACTGACCAAGGAACGGCGCTATGCCAGTTGGTTTAATCGGCTGATCGTCAGTTCGGACCAGAGCGGCGACTACGGTTATTCAATTATGGTCGGCGACGAGGTCTTTGCGAGCTTGACACCGATGACCTTCCGCAAGGCCGGTTTCAATGGGGTGGTGACTAGTTTTTCATCGAGTCGGGTGCGAGCCACCGGGCTGTTTTCGCGCATCAGCTTGCCGATCGTCGAGATCGATCCGGATATCCCGACGGCGTCGCAGGACAATTTCACCAATCTCATGGGCGGCCGCGTCGAAGCGGACGTGACCGACTTCGCGACATTGGGACTGACCTTGGTCAATGCGCACAATGGTGCCGGCAATCGCGAGAGTTTTCAGGGCAACCCGCTCAAGGGCCAGCTTACCTCAGGACAGTTGGGCCGTCGGCTCAACCAGTTGGTCGTGCGGCTTTCCGATGATTCGCCGGAAGACGGGCGAGGGGGGGCGGTGCTCTTTGGCGCTGATATAGCGATCACAACGAGCCTATTGCGCGAAGTACCGGTGGCCGATGGGATGCGGATGGTGGCCAAGGATACCACGATCAGCGGCAGCAGTATCGGTTTTCTGCCGGTGATTGAGGGGGGCGCGGAGGGTGCTGGTTTCCTGCGCGCTGACGGCGGCCAGAGCATTCTGTTGAAATACACCCTGGCGGCCGAAGAGGGTGAGAGCGAGCAGGGCACGCTGCGGCTATTGCTGCAGCGTGCCCTGAATATGCCGCTCGACGAGGCCGACGAGGCGATTACCCGGATCAAAAACGTGCGCTTTAGCTTGACCTTAGCCAATGACTATCGCGTCGAAGTGGCCTCGGACCGGCACAACGACAAGATCGGTACGCCGCAATTTGCCCTGATGGCCAGGGCCGACGGGAATGTGCAAAATCAGCTCAATCCGCGCGAGGTGATCTTCGACTATGGCTTGCCGACGGCGACGCAGCTTTTCGGTTTTACCGCCGAACTGCGCGATGTGCGGGGTTTTGATTTTTATGGCGAATTCAATCTCAGCACCCGTTACCGGCAATTCCCGTCGACGGTGCGCGATCAGCACCGCTCCGTTGCGGGCGTCGACGGCGATGCGCACGCGTTGGGTTTTATGTTCAACCTGTCGAAACGCGCCGGGCCCTGGCATATGTTCTTGGAGGGTTTCGGCATGGACGACGACTATCTGACGACCCACAAGCCGGTCGATAGCCGCGGGCTAGTCGACTATGCGCCCGAGGCGACCGAACGGCTCTACGATTTCATCGATGATAACGACGATCACGACCGGCATCCGGATCAGCGGCGTCTGTTCCAGGGTGGATTGGTGCCGCCGCAGTCGACCTCGGTGGGCAATTTCCAGGTTCGCTCGGACGGAGTGCCCGACCCGGCGGTTTTTCCCGGCTACGACGAAAACGGCGATTTCATCTCCGACTTCAATCAAAATAGCAATGGCGATCGCGAGAATTTCTTCCCCGATTACGAAGAACCTTTTTTGCGGCACAATTCCGACCGGCCCGAATTTCTCTTCGGTATCGACCTCAACAACAATGGTTGGGCCGAGCGCTTTGAAAACGACGATCTGCCGGATTATCCCTATAAGAAGGATCACTGGGGTTATAACGCCTATGGGAGCGCGCAGATCAAACCCGAGGCGAAAATAACCTTGGGTTATCTGCGCCAGGATAAACGCAAGGCCGACCGGTATAACCACACCGCCTACGGGATCTTCGCCTACACCGAGGATTTTCCCGGCCGGGGCCGAGTACAGGTGTTCAATATGCTGAAGAAGGCCGAGGATACCATTGTTGACCCGCTCTCACAGTGGCTGATGCCGAGCCTGGCCTTCGGCGCAGCAGGTCAGACCAGCGGTCGCAATGTGCTGGTGCCCGATTTATTGGCCGCTGAGGATACTTGGATCAATACATTCTACGCCGATTGGAGCTATAGTAGCCCGCGGCATTGGTCGAGCAAACACCGTTTCAAATGGGAGCGCTGGACCCAGCGCGACGCCGATAAAATATTTGCGTTTGATGATAGCGGTGCGCGTATACTCGACGCGCAGGGGATGCCATTGGTGGAGTTTGATCCGCTTGGCCCGCTGGGGCGCAATGGTCGTCGGACATCCGGGTTTACCGGGTTGATTAATAAAGTAGACTACGTTTTCGATTGGGGGCGGGTGGCGCTTTCGCCGCGCTTTAAAAGCGAATTTTTGCGCGCAGTGCCCTTTAGCCTGGAAGTCGGGAAGAGACGCTCGTGGGACGGGATTTTATCGATGGTAGCCCGGCTGCCGTTTATGCACGACTCGCAGGTCGAGTTGGGTTTCGAACAGCGGCTGTTCCAGGAGTTGACCGAGGACGAGGGCGAATTGGCGGCCAATGTGCCGACGGGAGATTTTCGCGGCACGGTATACGCGGCTCAATTGACTAACAAGCGCTCGTATCTAGGTTATCAATTAATAACGCAATTGGGTTTGCGCTTCGATCGCAGATCCTTGGAAGTCGTAAATCACGACCGCGAAACACGCACTGCGGGGCTGGCATTCCTCACAATTTTTGCCAGTCTTTAAGCGCATTATAACGCAAGGCGATCGCATTTTGATAAAGAGTCGCAGTGGAAGTGACCTACTATGAAAAACAAATACCATATTTTCGCTCTACTGCTCGCTTTGTGGTACTGCTCGTCATCGGCTGCGTTGACGGTCTATCGCATCGGTGGTGCGACGCTGCCGCCGCCGGATTTGCCTGTGGGAACCGAATTTGTACAATTGCAATGGGAAGACATAGAAAGCGCACAGCACGGCCAGGCCGAGCAACTGGCGATCACACCAGACTTGATCGAACCCGAACAGCTCGATCCGTTGGTCAATCTGACTCCGCGTCTCAAAGAACGCGGCGGCCGGGTACAGACTCTGCGTTGGACCGGTTGGGAACCGAGCAGCAAGGGCGATGCGTTGCTCTGGGACGAAGACCCCGAGACGGTTTTCCTGGGTGATGGCAGTTGGACCACTTCGGGCATTGGGGTGAGCAATAAGAGTTTGATCTTTGATTTTGGCGGCAATTTCACTGTCGAACGCATCCGTTTCTTCTCGCGCGATCGTTTTGCCGAAGACCGTTTCGTGCAGCGCTTTATCATCGCCGTCAGCGATGGCGACCCGCTCAAAGAAGGCACGCGGGAATATAGCAAAGGCCAGCGGGGCGACGTCTTCGACTTCGATATCGTGCATGAGGCGACCGAAAACACGAATTCATTCGTTGAGTTAGATCTGCCGTCGGTGCCGGTTCGGCGGATGCTCTTCGAGGCGCCGGAAAATACTCAGGGCATCTGGGAGATCGCCGAATTCGAAATCTATGGCAAGGGATTCACGCCTGCTGCTAGTTATGTGTCGAATGTTATCGACCTGGGAGGCAGCGCCGCACTGGGCGAGTTGAGTTGGGGGGCGGAAGCAGAGCAAGGAGCGCGAATCGAACTGAGCATGCGCGCCGGCGACGACGACGATCCCAATACCTATTGGCGCAATACTTTTAGGGGGGATGAAAGAACCCTTTTGGATACCCGCGGTCGGGTGATGACCCTACGCAGCTACAATCGGCTGGAAACGGCTCAGCAGGCCGGCATTACGCCCGACACTGAAAATTGGGAGGGCTGGAGCACGCCTTATGATCTGCAAGGGGGCAGTGCCGCGATGCAGGGTGAAAAACCACGGCAATTTGTGCAGTTTCGCGCGGATTTTCTCTCGACGGTGGAAGCGGGCGGGCGCCTTGGTTATGTGCAGTTCGCCGTGTCACAGCCACCGGTGGCGACACTGGTATCCGCCGAAATCACGCCGACGCTGGCGCCTAGCGGTGAAGTCACGCAGTTCACCTATTTGTTAATGCCGAAAATGCAGGCTGGAGATCTGGGCTTCGACACGATTGAGATCGATACGCCGACGGCAATCGAGGGTGTAGAGGCGGTGCGTTTCAGTGGCGAGGAAGTGGCTTTTGAGCTTACACGCGGCGACGAGCGCGGCTTTGCCATTTCGATCCCACGGGTGGACCAGGCGCGCGACGGCGAGCTGATTGAAGTGGTGTTTAGCAGTTCGGTATTCAGATTCGGCACGCTGTTCTCGGGCCGGGTTTACGACAGCGAGCGGCCTTTGGAAGTGCGCCAGGTGGTGACCGCGGGTGAGGTCGACGAATTGATCGAGGGCAATACGCTGAGTGTCGGGCTGAGCAATATCAACGCCGATATCGTCGGAGCGCTCAAGCTAGTGCCGGCGGTTTTTACGCCCAATGGCGATGGTATTAACGATCAAGTGCGAGTCGAATATAACCTTGTGAATGTGGCGGGTAGCGCCGAGGTAGCGATAGCGCTCTACGACTTGCGCGGGGGGCGCATCTCCGAGGTCTTTCGCGGTCCGGCGACAAGCGGCCATTTTCAGAGTTTTTGGGACGGGCGCGACCAGGCGGGGACTTTGCTCTATCCCGGCATTTATATATTGCGCGTCGAAGTCGACACCGATCGCGGTATTCAGGCTAGGGAACGCGTCGTTTCCCTGGCGTATTGAGGAGCAGCGCACCATGCAGCGAATCTTATTTGTGCTCGGGATTGGGTTGATTGCCGCCACGGGATTACAAGCCCAGGCTACCGGCTATCGGCTCACTTCCAACCAGATTGTCGTCGACGGCTCGCAACACTGGCGCAACTGGAATTTTCCGGTGGGGACCCTTGAGATTGACGAGGCCGGTGCGATCACGCCTTTCTTCCTCAGGCGCAATACCAACGCCACAGAAGATATTATCGACTTTTTGCGGATGCATCCACCGAATAAACTCGACAAAGAGCCTGAGGATATCACACTGATCGACGCTATTCGAGCCGGTTCGAATGCGCCCGGCGTGCTCGACGTATTAGATGGAGATATGAGCACCTATTGGCAGCCGGACCCACCCGATAGCGAAGTCGAACTGGGCACGCAATGGTGGTTTACCGTGGATTTGGGTCGACTGGTCATCGCCAAACGGATCGTGCTCAAATTCGTCGAAGAAGGCGCGGGGGATCCCTTTTTGCAATACGACGTGCTGATCTCCGACGGAGAAGTGCCGGAAAAGTTCGTCTCTTCTGATGAACCGGGGTTCACTGTGGTTTGGCGGACATTGAAGCCCAATAAGAACGAGCGGTTGTTGGAGATCTCTTTGGGCGAGACACAGGAAGCTGAGGCTCAAGAGCTTGCGTCGCAACCGCTCAACGCCCCGCCGGCCTCCTCCATCGCCGTGGCGCGGCAAGAATTCGCCGGCACCGGGGTGCGGCTGGTGCAGGTCGTGGTGCGGGCCAGCGATTTTGTCCGCGGGCGGGCAGTGGTAGAGGACGAGTACGAAGCATTGCCGGCAGTAGAAAAGGGCGGTATCATCTTCCACAAGCTGCAGCGCGACGGCCGCCTAACCGAGGTCGCGCAAGAAGATTACAACAAATTGCCGCCCTACCAGCAGGGCGACGTGATCCACTACCGTCGCGAGCGGCCCCGCCTCGCCGAACTCGAAGTTTGGCACGAGGGCGATGACGCGGTATTGGGGACATTGGCACGTGGTGGAGATGTCTCCGCCTCGCAAGGGTTGCCCGTCGGCCGCACAGTAGACGGTAATGTGCAGACCTATGTTGACCTGATTTACTCCTTTGATCGACAGACCATTCGCAGTCCCGAAGGGCATATAACCTACGACTTGGGCTCGACCTATTGGCTCGATACCTTTCGCATCGCCTATGGTGGCCAGACGATCCGCGGCCGCGGCTCATTTCCTTCCTACCGTCTCGATGCATCCGATGGAGCAATCAACGCCGACGGCACCCTCAAATGGACCACGGTCGCCAGCCGCGAACAGTCCAGTACGCGCAAGGATTACGAGGGTCACGACTTCGAGCTGATCAAGACGCGTTTCTTCCGCTTGGTGTATGAGCATATTATCGTTCCCGTCGGCGGACACCGTGGTTTCCCCGCCTCGGTGCAACTCTATGGGCAAGGTTTTCAGCCCGAAGTCCAGTTGCAGTCCGATTTGATCCGTTTAGATGGCCGCCGCAATCTATTGTCGATCGAGTGGGACGCCGATACGCCGCCGGGCACAAACGTGCTGATACAGACGCGGACCGGCAACAACTTGGGCGAGGTATTGCACTATTTCAAGAGCGATGGTACCGAAATAAGCAAAACGGAATACAACAACCCGACGCTCTTAGATATCTTCAAGGGCGATATCGTCGCCGAGGAGGTCGAGGGCGACGACTGGAGCGGTTGGAGTGCGCCCTATGAAGACATGGGGGGCAGCTCTATCTCCTCGCCGAGCCCGCGCAAATTTCTCAAGGTGCAGGCGACGATGTTGTCCGAAGACCCGGCGATCAGTGCTACGCTGAAATCGCTAAAGCTCAACTTCGCCGAGCCGGTAGCCCAAGGCCTAATGGGCGAGGTGACGCCGTTTCGGGTGGATTCACTCGGGGTCGAGCGGGTTTTTTCTCTCTATGTGCGTCCCGAATTTGGCAGCCGCGATCCTGGTTTTGACCAAATGCTCTTGGTGACGCCGCCGGATATGCCGCTCGAATTTTTGGGGCTTTACGCGGGTTCCGACGAGGATTTTTCCGACGCAGTGGATATGGCCTCCCTGCAGGTGGCCGATGTCGAGGTCGTGGCTACGGCCGCAGACAGTCTGCGGTTGGCTTTTGCGGCGGTGCGTCCCGGCGGAGAGGTCGAGGTGATGCGGCTCGACTTCAAGACGACGCTTTTTGGGATGGGGGCTGTGTTGCAGGCGGCATTGCAAAACAGTGCCGATGGCGGCGACGCCTGGCAGCGGGTTGACCCGGGTGACGCGCTCGCCGATGTGGAGGGCAATACCATTACCCTGGTCGGCAATGTGACGCGCGGCGATTTGCTGACCGAAGTCGAGGTGCGTCCCAGGATTTTCACGCCCAATGGCGATGGCATCAACGACGAGGCTGTATTCGCCTTCAAAGTGGTGCGCCTGTCTGACGACAGCCCGGTAGAAGTGGCGATCTACGATCTAAGCGGCCGAGCGGTGCAGAAGTTGGTGGAGCGGCGATCTATCAGCACGGGCGAGTACGCGATCGGCTGGGATGGCAGAGATGCGTCCGGCGGGCAAGTGCCGCCGGGTATTTATTACGTGAGGTTGAAGCTGGCCGCCGATAAGGGTGGTGTTAGCACCAGCAAGACGGAAGTGTTGCGCATGGTATCGGTGGCCTATTGAGGGCGCAAGCCTGACCTCTGCATTATTTGCTTTCTATTAATTTCACAAGAGCAAAGTATCTCAGTCTATGTAGCAGCAGACGGTATGAATCCGCTTATTTATCTCGGTGACGACGAAATTATCCAAAAAATATCTGAGGCCCTAAGAACGAGCCTGGTCAATCCCCACCAAGTAATTCTTGAGGAGTAGCAACGAGTATGGGTTCAAACTCAAACAGACGGCCCAATGTGGTTCTCTTTGTGCACGATTCCTGGCGCTGGGATGTGATGGGGCACATGGGCAATCCGGCGGCGCAGACACCGGTCCACGATCATCTCGTCGAGACGGACGCCGTTTCCTTTTCGTCGGCGTTCTGCCAGAATCCGGTCTGCGTGCCCAGCCGTTGTTCTTTTATGACGGGCTGGTATACACACGTGCGCGGCCACCGGGCCATGGAATACGGCCTCGAGTCGGGTGAGCCAATGTTGCTGCAGAATATGATGCGGTCGGGCTACCACGTCTGGTGGGCCGGGCGTACGCACGACATCCATAGCAACAACGACGTCAACGACTACTGCAGCGAGTACTACCCTCTCAGAAATGTCGATGGCCTTAAGCCGAACTGGTCGATCAGTAGGCGTGGGCGCAGCTGGGGCATCGATGGTTCGGAGGCGTGGCGCGGCGATCCCGAGACCAGCGACCAGTACTACTCCTTCTACGTGGGCGAGATCGACAGCAAAGGCGAGCCGTACTATTTCGACGGCGACTGGGCGGTGGTGGAGGCCGCGATCGAACGGATAAAGACCTACGACTCTGATCAGCCTTTCTGTCTGTATCTACCGCTGACCTACCCGCACCCGCCATATGCTGTGGAGGAGCCCTGGTACAGCGCCATCGATCGCGCGGCGATCCCCGATCGCCTCAGACCCCCGTCGGACTGGAGTCTGGTGCCGAGTCATCTCAAGGGAATCCACGACCGCAACCGCATGGCCGGCTGGACCGAAGATCGTTGGCGCGAGCTGCGGGCAGTCTACTATGCCATGTGCGCCCGGGTCGACCATCAGCTCGGCAAGGTGGTCGAGGCGTTGCAGGAGGCCGGCCTTTACGACGACACCGCGCTCTTTTCCTTTTCGGACCACGGCGACTTCACCGGCGATTACAACTTGCTGGAGAAGGTGCAGAACACCTTCCAGGATTGCCTTACGCGGGTGCCGCTGTTGGTCAAACCGCCCCGGGGTATCACCTTGCAGCCACGCGTCTCCGATGCCTTGGTCGAGTTGATCGACGTCCCGGCGACCGTGGAGGATTGGTGCGGGATCGAACCCGGCCATCGCCACTTCGGCCGCTCGCTCAGCGGATTGCTCGCTCAGGAACAGCCGCATCGGGATGCCGTCTTCTCGGAGGGAGGGCGACTGGAAGGTGACGATCATTGCATACAGCAAGGAGCTATCGACGAGGGACCGACGGGCATGTACTGGCCCCGCGTGATCGGCCACCAGAATATCCCGGAGCACACCAAGGCGATCATGTGCCGCACGCGCGATTACAAGTACGTCCGCCGGTTGTATGAAACCGATGAGCTCTACGACTTGCGCAGCGATCCGCACGAAGTGAATAACCGCATCCACGACCCGAAAATGAGCGGTGTGCTGGCAGAGTTGAAAGATCGTCTGCTCAGTCACTATCTAGAAACCTCGGACGTCGTCCCCCGTATCTGAACCCGTTGAAGCTAATGCTACCGGCCAGAAATCGACCCCCATTCCTCTACGCGCTCACAACAATCTTGCTGCTTGTCTCATTCTCACCGTGTGTCGCGGCTGAGGCCTTGAAAGAGAGAAGCGCAGTGCAAAATAAGTTTCCTGAATTTTCCTGGGATTATATCCCCAGATATATGCATGTATGGAAACGAGCGTCCTACACGGATGAAGAACTCGAATTCCTGGCCGACTTCCCTTTGATCACCTTTGAAAAAGCCCAGGGGACAGCGGAAGGCAGCGTTCAGGAAGGAACACTGAAAGCGGCTCGAGCCGTTAAAGAGCGTAATGCCAAAGCCAAGATTCTATACTATAAAAACATAGTTATCGATTGGACGGGAAGCGTCGCGTCTCAGGAGTTGGAAACGATTGAGGGCGGGTATCTACAAAGCGAAGACGCTACGTATCCAGTCGTCAACCAGAACAGCAAATGCAAATTCTTTGATATCAGCCTGCCGGAAGTACAGGAGTGGTGGATCGATGATGCAACTCAGATGCTGGACGATCCATCCATAGACGGAATATTTGTTGATGCCAATATCAAGGTTCTTGTTGAGTCGTATTTTCTGAACCTTAAAAAACTGGAAAAAGAAAAAGCTGAAAAAATTAGAGAGGGTTACGACAAATTACTCACTGAAATTAATAATAATCTTCGGCCAGAAAACATAATTATAGCCAACATCATTCGAGCGCGCCTTGAGAACGGAGGTTTGGATTATCTCGATTATTTTGATGGCTCCTATTTGGAAGGATTTGAACATAATGTAGGTGGCATTTCCAGACCCGACTATATGGCCAAAGGAATTGCCTGCGCGCAAGAAGCCGCACGTCAAGGTAAGATAGTGACATTTTGCATCGGATTGGGGGAAGCACTTGATAAGGACAGTTCAGGTATCGGTCTCGATGAAGCGCGCAAAGGTGTTGAAAGTCTCGCAGCTGTGGATGACCGTCTTAATTATGTTGCAGCAATGTTCTTAGTAATAGCAGAACAATACAGTTATTTTCTTCCATATGACGGCACGTGGGGTGTAGATGGAAAGCATGTGAACCGGACCTGGATGTATACGTTTCCGGTGTTTAGAAAGAGATTGGGGCCACCCAAAGGCCCCGCAACAAAAATTGGTTTTATTTATTCTCGTGAGTTTGAACACTGCTCTGTTTGGTTGGATATCGAGACCGAAAAAGGAAAACTAACCTGGAAATAAGCCTTGTACGAATTCGCCAGGTGTTGCGGCAATGCCTGGCCTAGCGAAAGCCTGGCTTGACGCATGTCACTTTTTTGCCAAAGGCTTCCTTATCATTAAATAGAAGGTGGCGGCGATGATCGGAAGATATCTGTGCATTTGTTATGCGGTTTGTTGCTTCGGCGTCATAAGCGCGGGAGCCCACGCTCCCGAGGGAACCGTCTATAAGATCTATCAATTTGCCGACGACCGCGTGCCGCAGATGGATGGCGACCCGGTGGATTGGGACCAGGTGCCGACTGAATATTTCTTTGATTTTCGCCACCACACCGAGGTCAAGGAAGGCAAGGGAGTCGAGCACAATACCGCCGATTTGCATATCAAGCGCGTGGCGGTGGGCTGGAACGAGCGGCTCAACCGGCTCTATTTTATGGCCGAGGTCTCCGACAATATCCACCTCTTTGAAAAATCTGCCGATCATATCGATTCGCTCGACACCTACAATAGCCGTCTGACCGGAGCCTTTGTGCATGGCTCGGATATTTTTGAGATCGTTATCGACGCCGACCACGGCGGCGAACGGGTGGTCAATCTTTCGGATAATGAGGCGGAGGAGGTGCGGTTACGCAGCGCCTTCGCGCAGAATTACCATCTCTATATGCCGCCGCTCAATGGTTCCTACTGGCACTGGATGTGGGGATGGGCGACGTGGACCGATGATCCGGCCTATTCGGACGTGGGGTGGCGTTTCGACGGGGAACACGGTTCCGATGGCACGGTGATTTACGAATGTTATCTAACGCCCTTCGACGATTTGCATCCAGATGGTCCCGACAGCAGCATGGTGCACGATTTGACCGAAGGGGCGATCATCGGTCTGAGTTGGGCTTTTCTCGACGCGGATGCCGGAACGGCTGGACAGCGCGCTTTCTGGAGTCTGTCGGGTCAACGGCAGATGGCTGCCAATGCCGAGTTCCTGGTCGATTTTGAGCTGATGCCCATCGATGCTCGCACTGGAGATCCGACAAAATCGCCAGCGGGCACTTTTCGTTTGACGCCGCAGATCGATCTGGACTTGCAGCCGGTGCCGCTGACGGTGCCCGCGCCATTTCGCGGTCTGGTGCCGAGCGGGCTGAGGATGAATCTGCCGCCGGGTTTTTCGGCCAAGGTCTTTGCCGCTACCGGGCTCGAAGGGCCGCGGTTGATGGACTTCAGTCCGGCGGGCGTATTGCATGTGGCCAATATGAAGGTTGGCGGTGCTTCGGTCTTCAAGCCGCCGGCCGGGGCGGGGAAGAGCCAGATCGTTGCTTTGCCGGACGAGGACGGCGACGGGGTAGCGGATCGGCAGGTGGTGGCCGTCGACGGATTGCGCTGGGCCAATAGTCTGGCCTTCGATAGCCAGGGCGCGCTATACGTGGCCGATTCCCACGAGTTGCTGCGTTTCGGCGACGGCGACGGCGACGGCGTCTACGAGCAGCGGGAATTGCTGGCGCAGATCCCCAGTTGGCACGAGGACCCAACCGATGTCCAGCACATTACCCGCACGCTAGTTCTCGACGAGAAAAACCGGAAGATCTACTTGTCGATCGGTTCGAGTTGCGATATCTGTCGCGAGACCGAGGACGAGCGCGCGGTGGTGTTGGAATTTTCTATGGACGGTGCGGATCGACGAATTTTTGCCAGCGGGATCCGCAATGCTATCGGGCTGGATTTGCACCCTGTTACCAATGAATTATGGGCGATCAACAACGGCCACGGCCGCGAGGGCGGGCTATTGCCTCCGGAGTGGATCGACATCATTCGCGAAGGCGGTTTCTACGGCTGGCCCCTGGCTTATCCACACCAGGTCTACGTGGATTTCTCCATACCACAATACACTGCGATGCTACCCTTGTCGCCTGAGGACAGCCTGCAGGTCGAGAGCATGCGGCAGCCGGTGGCGCAGATACCGGCCCATTTGGCGCCGATGGCGATCCATTTTTATACCGGCGATGCGTTTCCGGCTCGTTTTCGCAACGCGGCATTTTTCGCTCTGCGCGCCGGAGCCCGATCCCCTTCGCCAGGTTATAAGGTCATGGCGTTGTTCAGCGAGCCAGACGGCGCCAACGCCTGGGTCGCCGATTTTCTGACCGGCTTCGACCCCGACCCCTTTGACCGCGGGAATGTCTGGGGGCAGCCCGTCGGCCTTGCTGAAGACGCGCGCGGCAATCTCTATGTCAGCAGCGATTGGGTCAGCCATGCCATTATCAAAGTGGTACCGGGGCGCATCGAGGCCAGGTTGGAAGACGCGTTGCCCGACGTGGTGTTTTCGGGGCGTCCGCTGGATATCGATGCGGTGATCCGCGTCGACGGTCATGCGGAGGGCGAGGCGCCGGTGGTGACGGCGGATCTGAGCGAGTTCGGCGGTTCAGCCGATTTTCCGCTGTCGGCGACCGGGGAGAATCGCTACCGATTGCAGGTTTCGCTGCCGCCCTTGGAGCCGGGGAATAGGACGCTGGTTATTCGCGTAGAACAGCAGACGCCGCTAGACCGCTTGGCGACGGAAGTGCAGCACCGCATTCTCGTCGCTCCCGGGGGGGATCTGGTTATTGCGGCCGACCGACTCGCTGCCGCTTGGGCGCTGGGATTAGACGGCGGGTTGCAGGTGGCCGATGCCGGGTCAGTTGCCGCGCACGAAGGCACCTCGGCGTTGTCTTTCCAAGTCGACAAGGATCAGCGCTCGTCTTGGCTGGGTTGGCGGGTGAATCTGCAACCGGAAGGGCCGCTGGATATCGGCGGCTACAGCGCCCTGCGTTTTGCCTTTCATCGCGGAGACGTGGAGATCGGCGATCGGGATCGATTTTCCGTGGCGGTGCAGCCGGGCAAGAATATAAATCTGTTTGGCGAAGGCCTGGTCGATAGATCCCTTGCTGGCTGGCAGGTGGTCGAGGTCCCGCTGGAGCTCTTCGAGTTGTCTGGGCCGGTCGAGAGGGTCCGCTTTTTGGGCACGCTGAAAGGTACTTTTCATCTCGATAATCTGCGTATGCGCACGGCGGCGCCGGCGCCGGAAACGGCGGTGTTGGAAGAGCCCTCGGCGGCAGTCCCGGGGGCTTTCTCACTCGAGCAGAACAATCCGAATCCGTTCAATAGTAGCACGGTGATTCGCTTTGGGTTGCCGATGAGTGGTGAGGTGGAATTGCTCGTTTACAATCTGGCCGGACAGCGGGTGGCTACCCTGATCGAAGGGGTGCGCGAGGCTGGGGCGTATGCCGTGCAGTGGGATGGGCGCAATGCCTCAGGTCAATCGTTGGCGAGCGGAGTCTACCTATATAGGTTGCAGAGCAATGAGCGGGTACAGAGCCGGAAATTACTATTGTTAAAATAAAAATCGTTTGGTGATCGACCTATACATCCATCACGGTGACGCGAATGGGAGCCTCAGTCCCCAACTCTTTATTTTTTGCCGGGCGAGCTAGATGTGGATGAGGTCATTTTTTGCGTTGGTGATTTGGGTGCTGTTACCAGCGGCTTGCGCGACGGAACGCGAAGCACCCCTCGCGATTTTCGCCGATCCCGGCGGGATGATCGTGCAGAAGGCGACCCGGGCGGCTTTGGCCGAGGAGTTGTCGGCGCTACAGTGCAAAAGCATTTTATCGCCGGCGAAAACCAGTTCCGCGAAGGTCAATACGCGGCGGCGGCCGAAAGCTATCGACTCTCGATCGCCGCTGAGCCGACATTGTCAGCCGAACTCAATCGCGGCCTCGCTCTTTTGCTCGCCTCTAAATACTCCCAGGCCAAAACACCGTTGCAAACAGGGCTTGCACGGTCTGGCGCCAAAGACGATTTCGCCGCGGTGGTTGGTGCGGGGCC
>Ga0315339_1000624_pt1 | contig 41326 bp, 49 predicted proteins | sample ASW17metaG_FD_204514 | JGI IMG/M metagenome (GOLD analysis project Ga0315339, IMG submission 204514) | Ammonia-oxidizing marine archaeal communities from Pacific Ocean, United States - ASW #17 | ecosystem: Environmental > Aquatic > Marine > Oceanic | place: USA: California | collected 2016-12-05 | reverse complement strand
CCAATTAATTGAAGCAGGTTTTGCAAGAATTGTAATTCCTCTTTCTTTTTCTAATTCACCAGAATCCATTAATCTTTCATCAACAACTTCATTTTCTCTAAATGAACCACTTTGTTTCATTAACGAATCAATCAGGGTCGTTTTACCATGGTCAACATGTGCTATAATAGTGATGTTTCGAATATTGTTATCCATAATTTGAGGCTCTTATACATTAATTGTCTAGTTTGAAAACTTAAAAAAACAAATATTTTTTATTAACTATTCTTTAATAAAAAAATTCATTTCTTGTGATTATTAGAAAAATCTATAGATATCCCTATATAAAGCTACACTTATTATAAAATTAAGAGGCATATCCCTTTAAAATTTGAAGAATTTAAAAAGCAAAAAAAATGGAAAGTTTTAACTTATTAAAAATAGAAAATTCATTAAAAAATTCAATTAATCGAATAAAATTTAAGGAACCAACTCCAATCCAGGCTCAGGCAATTCCTGTAGCTCTAGAGGGAAAAGATATTTTAGGAACAGCCCAAACTGGAACTGGAAAAACTTTAGCATTCAGCATTCCATTAATTAACAAATTAATTTTGGACAAAAATGCTTTTGCATTGGTAATGTGCCCAACAAGAGAATTGGCATCACAGGTAATGAGTGCAATTAAAAGTCTTATCAGCGAAAAAATTAATATTAAAACAGCACTTCTCATTGGTGGTGAATCGATGCAAAAACAACTTAGACAGCTAGGCAATAGATCTAGAATAATTGTTGGGACTCCAGGAAGAATAAATGATCACTTAAAGAGAAGAAGTTTAAATCTAGCAGCCACAAAATATCTAGTATTAGATGAAACAGATCGAATGTTAGACATGGGTTTTACTCCACAAATAGAAATGATTTTAAAGTTTGTACCAAAAGATCATCAAACATTATTGTTTTCTGCAACATTACCAAATAATATTCTCAGAATTTCAGAAAGATATCTTACAAGTCCAAAAAGAATCTCTACGGGCTCAACAACAACTCCTATAGCAAAAATAAAACAAGAAACGCTGCAAGTTTATAAAGAAAATAAATATGATGAGTTAATAGATCAGCTATTAGCAAGAAAAGGGTCAATTTTAGTTTTTGTCAAAACTAAAAGAAGTGCAGATAAAATGGTTAAACGCCTTAAGGAAGAAGATCATTCAGCAGATGCAATTCATGGAGATTTACGTCAAAGCAAAAGAGATCGTGTAATTAATTCATTTAGAAAAGGCATCAAAAGAATTTTAATTGCAACAGATGTCGCTGCAAGAGGATTGGATATACCTTTAATTCAACACGTAATAAATTATGATTTACCACAAGTACCAGAAGATTATGTCCATCGTATAGGAAGAACAGCTAGAGCAGGGTCAGAAGGCTCTGCATTAACTTTTCTTACACCCGATGATAGATCAATGTGGAATTCTATAAGTAAATTAATAGATCCTAATTATAAAGCAGAATTTAGTCGTTTTAATAAAAACTCTAAAGGAAACAAAAATGGAAAGTCTTCATATAATAAAAAAAGAAAATTTAGAGATAAAAAAAAATATTCTTTTAAATTTAAAGGTAAGAAGAAACTTTTTAATAAAAATAGAGAAGACTTTAGACCAGAAAGAGATGGAGAAAGAAAAAGATTTGATTTTAAGAAGGGTAAAAAAAAATTCTTTAATAAAGATAATCCCAGACTAGAAAGAGATGGAGAAAGAAAAAGATTTGATTTTAAGAAGGGTAAAAAAAAATTCTTTAATAAAGATAATCCTAGACCAGTTGGCTATACGAATAATCCAAAATATTTTGGTGAAAAAAAAGAAAATGACTTGCCTAATAATGTGAAAAAAAAATTTAATTTTAAAAAAGGAAAAAAGAAATTTAAAAATAGAAGTAGACCTAAATCATTTAAATTTAAAAAACACAGAAAAAAAGGTGTTATTTAATTTTTTTAGATTTTTTTTTTTTAAGTTTCCTTTTTTCTTTTAAAGATAACTTAGACTTTTTCATTACACTAGAATCTTTAAATGATTTTCCACTATATCTTTTTGACATATTTTTTAATATACAACAAAATAAAATTTATGTTAAAGTTTATTAGTTTTTAATTATAATTATTATTTATAACTCTTTATCAATCTCTATGGAAAATAAACCGTATCACCATTTACCAGATGGAACTTTTAGAAATCCAGAAGGATCACCAAAAAGAGATGAAAATATTAAATGGTCTTTTAGAAAATTTAATTCTGAAAAAAAAAAAATTAAAATAGAGTTTCCGCCAGATCATGTTGTTAGTTCTGAACAGGTCTTAAAAGATTTAGAAATAAACAAAGATGATGACTATGTAGCTTGGATTGGTCATGCGACATTTTTAATAAAACTTGGTGAGACAACAATTATAACTGACCCTTTATTTTCAAAAAATACTGGACCTTTAATCTTTGGACCAAAGAGATATATAGACTCAGCTATAAAATTAAGTGAACTTCCAAAAATTGATCTTTTTTTATTAACCCATAATCACTATGATCACTTAGACTATTCAACAATAAGAGATTTTCCACATAAAAAATCTAAAGTTATAATCCCGCTTAAACTTTCAAAATATTTTACAAGAAATGGTTTTAAAGATGTAAATGAACTTGATTGGTATCAAGAAGTTAAAGTTAATGAAAATTTAAAAGTAACTTTGTTACCCGCCATTCATTGGTCAAAAAGAACTTTAACAGATACAAATAAGAGTTTATGGGGCAATTTTTTAATTGAATATAAAGATAAATTTTTTTTATTTGCTTGTGATACAGGCTATGGAAATATTTATAAAGATTTAGGTGATAAATATGGCCCAATTGATTTAACTTTTATTAATATAGGTGCTTATGATTTTAAACCAATGTTTGATAAATCTGTCTATCATACAACTCCCGAAGAAGCATTGAATGTTGCACAAGACTTAAAAAGTAAGAAGGTAATAGGTATGCATTGGGGGACAGTTGTTTTGTCACTTGAACCAATAATGGAGCCACCCGTAAGATTTAAAAACAATGCAGAAAAATATGGTTTTAAAAAAAAAGACGCAATTATATTTAAAGTCGGTCAAGTTACTAAATTAAAAGATTTATAGTTAAAGTTATTGGGACAGATAAAAAAAAAGGGCAGTTAAAACTGCCCTTTTTGAATTTTGTTTTGGGGAACCGTATTACATTCGCACTACATTCGCATACTTATCGCATAGAATATAACTTATTTAAAAACTTCACTGCAGAATCAGACGAAACGAGAAGGGTACGAGAAGGATGACTATAATAACCTTATTATTTCTTTACTTGTTAGAACAGTGGCAAATTCATCTTTTAGACTTGCTAAAGAAATTTGATGTATTTGTTCGGCATCATATTTTTCTCCATTGATACCCACTTTATCAAATGTTGCCGTGGCATCTGAGATTAAATATGTATTGTAACCATAGTTGCCTGCCATTCGTGTAGTTGTTGAGACACAATGGTCAGTTGTTAAACCTGTTATAACCAAAGTTTTACATTGCTCATTGTCCAATGTTTCTTTTAGATTTGTCCCAATAAAAGCACTATTAACATTTTTGGTAATTACTATTTCATTATCCATTGGAGTTGTTTGATCACTAAATTCAAAACCTGGATTTGATTTATATAATGGACTATTTGGATTCAAGGAACTATGCTTGATATGAATAATTTTGAGTTTTAATTCTCTCCATTTTTTTATTAAATTACCACAGACATTTTCAGCATTTTTATTATTTCTATTTCCACCCCAATAGTTCTCATCTAAAAATCCTTTTTGGCAATCTACGACTAACAATATAGGATTTAATTCTTTTATTTTATTCATTAAAAATACTAATAGCACAAAAAAACCCCCAGAAATTTATTTCCGAGGGTTCTAATTTTGTTTAGTGTATGTTTATAGAGTGTTCTCTGATTGGTAAGGAATTACATTCCCATTCCGCCCATTCCGCCCATACCGCCCATTCCTCCAGGCATTCCTCCAGGCATTCCACCAGCAGCAGATTCTTTTTCATCTGGTTTATCAGCTACCATAGCTTCTGTAGTTACTAGTAACCCTGCAATTGAAGCTGCATCTTGTAAAGCGGTTCTTACAACTTTAACAGGATCTATAATACCTTTTGCAAACATATCGCAATAATCTTCATTCTGAGCATCATAACCTTGTGTTTTTTTATTTTGTTCCAATAGTTTGCCAACTACAACTGATCCATCTACGCCAGCATTTAAAGTAATTTGTCTTATTGGTGCTTCTAGCGCTTTTTTTACAAGATCAACACCAGCTTTCTGGTCATTACCTTTAACTTTAACTTTATCTAAGTCTTGTGCAGCGTATAAAAGAGCACAACCACCACCAGCTACTATACCTTCTTCAACAGCAGCTCTAGTTGCGTTAAGAGCATCTTCAACTCTATCTTTTCTCTCTTTTACCTCTACTTCTGTTGCACCACCAACTTTAATTACTGCAACTCCACCAGCTAATTTAGCTAATCTTTCTTGAAGTTTTTCTCTATCATAATCGGAAGTGGTTTCTCCAACTTGTTGTTTAATTTGATTGCATCTTGATTCAATATCAGATTTTTTACCATTACCACTGATAATAGTACTATTATCTTTATCTACTTTAACTCTTTTACAAGATCCAAGATCAGCAAGTTTAACATTTTCAAGTTTAATACCTAAGTCTTCAGATATAACCTGCCCACCTGTTAATATTGAAATATCTTCCAGCATTGATTTTCTTCTGTCACCAAAACCAGGTGCTTTTACAGCAACTACTTTTAAACCACCTCTAAGCTTGTTTACAACGAGAGTTGCAAGAGCCTCACCCTCAACATCTTCTGAAATAATCATTAATGGTCTTCCAGCTTGAACAACAGCTTCTAATAATGGAACCATTGGTTGTAAGTTTGTTAATTTTTTTTCATGCAATAGAATAAAAGGGTTTTCTAGCTCTGTAACCATTTTATCACCATTTGTAATAAAGTAAGGTGACAAGTATCCTCTATCGAACTGCATTCCTTCTACAACATCAAGTTCTGTTTCTATACCTTTTGCTTCTTCAACAGTGATAACTCCTTCGTTGCCAACTTTTTGCATAGCTTTTGCAATCATGTTGCCAATTTCTTTATCACCATTTGAAGAAATTGTTCCTATTTGCGCAATCTCATCACTATCTTTAACTTTTTTTGCTGATGATATTAAATTTGTCTTAACATGTTCAACAGCTGCATCGATTCCTCTTTTAACATCCATTGGATTCATACCTGCGGTAACATATTTAATTCCTTCTTTAACTATTCCTTGTGCTAAAATAGTTGCAGTAGTTGTTCCGTCACCAGCTTCCTCATTTGTTTTATTGGCAACTTCTTTAACCATTTGAGCGCCCATATTTTCAAATTTATCTTCAAGATCTATTTCTTTAGCAACGGTAACGCCGTCCTTAGTTATTCTTGGAGCACCATAAGATTTGTCTAAAACAACGTTTCTTCCTTTTGGTCCAAGCGTAACTTTCACTGTGTTTGCAAGTATGTCAACACCTCTAGTCATTGCTGTTCTTGCTTCAGAGTCGAATTTTATAACTTTTGCCATTTTATTTCTCCTTTTAAATTAAATTATTTTCCTGAAATTCCCATAATGTCTGATTCTTTCATTATGCTATATTCTTTTCCACCAATTTTGATTTCAGTCCCTGACCATTTGCCAAATAAAACCTTATCTCCAACTTTTACATCCATTGGGATTATTTTTCCATCTTCTGTTTTTGCCCCTCCTCCGACAGCTATAACCTTGCCTTCTTGTGGTTTTTCTTGTGCTGTATCTGGGATAATTATACCTCCGGCAGTTTTTTCACTACCATCTAAAACTTCAATTAATACTCTATCGTGTAATGGTTTAAATTTCATAAATCTCCTTATTAGTATGCGAATTATATAGATACGCATACCAGCTATTTCAAGACAAACTGTAAAAAATAAGTAGGTCAAAAAACCAGAGAAATTGTAACTTTTTTAAGCTATACCTCATTTAGTGACTAAAAATTTAGATAGCTCAGGCCTTAGATCAATTGCTGAAAGTTATGACTTATTTTTTATAGATTTATGGGGGGTAGTTCATAATGGAATTAAACTACATAAAAAAGCAATTGAAGCTTTAGCAGAAATTGATAAAGCAAAAAAAAATTATGTGCTTCTAACTAATGCACCAAGACCAAATAATACTGTAAAGATATTTTTAGAAAAAATGGGTATGGATAAAAATATTAGAAAAAAAGTATATACTTCAGGAGAAGCTGCTTTAAGCTATTTAAAAAAAAATCATTCAGATGAAAATTTTTTTCATATCGGACCACCTAGAGATTATGATTTATTTTCTAATTTTAAAAATAATAAAACAGAAGATATTAAAAAAAGTAGTTTTTTTTTATGTACAGGTTTGTTTACTGATCATAGTGAAGAATTAAATTACTATAAAGATTTATTTAAAAATTTTATTTCAAAGAAAATGATTTGCACTAATCCAGATCTAATAGTTGATAGGGGAAAAAAAAGAGAATTATGCGCAGGTTCAGTCGCAATGGTTTTTGAAAAAATGGGTGGTAAAGTAGTTTATTTTGGAAAACCTTTTCCTGAAGTCTATAATCAATCAATTGATAATAAAAATAAAAAGATATTAGCCATTGGAGACAATTTCAACACTGATATTAAAGGTGCAAATTTATTAAATTATGATTCAATGATAATAACAAATGGAGTTCATAAAGAAGAAATAAAAAAATATGGTATAAAAAAAACATCTAAAAGGTATGAGGCTTTAGTAAATTATATGCAAAGTGAATTAAAATGGTAAATAAAATAAAGTTTTATAATAATTTTAATATTTTTAAATCTCATAAGAGCTCAATACTTTTAATTGGTAATTTTGATGGACTTCATCTTGGTCACTTAAAATTGTTTAAATTGGCAAAAAAGTATAAAAAAAAATATAACTTAAAGATAGGTGTAGTTACTTTTGAACCTATACCAAAGATGTATTTTAATAAAAAAATTAAAAACTTTAGAATATCTAGTTTAAATCAAAAGAATAAAATTTTAAAAAATTTAAATGTAGATTTTATTATTGAAAAAAAATTTGATAAAAAATTTTCAAAAATCAAGTCTGATATTTTTATAAAAGATATTTTGTATAAAAAATTAAAAGCCAAATATTTATTTGTTAGTAATAACTTTAGGTTTGGAAACAAAAGAGAAGGAGATGTGAAGCAATTAATACTGAACGAAAAAATTTTTGGTTTTAAAATAATAAAACCAAAGCCGCTAGTATTAAAAAATAAAATTATTTCGTCTACATTAATTAGAAACCTCCTAGAAAAAGGAGATTTAAATAAAGCAAACATTCTTCTTAAAAGAAAATGGTCTATAGAAGGAGTGGTCGAAAAGGGAAGACAGATAGGTAAAAAAATGGGTTTTCCAACATGTAATATAGATATCAAAGATTATGTTGTTGCAATGCCAGGTGTATATGCGGTTAGGATTTATCAAAAAAAAAAAATATCTTATTTAAGAGGAATAGCAAACCTTGGTTATAGACCAACTTTTAAACAAAAAAAAATTTTATTAGAGGTGCATATTTTTAATTTTTCTGGAAATCTCTATAATAAGCATTTATCTGTTGAATTTATAAAATTTATAAGAAAAGAAAAAAAATTTAAAAATGTTGATCAGCTTAAAAAGCAAATTAAATCTGACCTAAAAGTTGCAAGGCAAAGTTAAAATGAGCAAAGAAAATATAAACCTTCCAAAAACAGCTTTTTCTATGAAAGCAAACCTACCAACAAAAGAACCAGAAATATTAAAACATTGGGACAAAATAGATCTTTATAAGAAACTTAGAAAATCTAATGCTGGAAAAGAAAAATTCATTCTTCATGATGGCCCACCTTATGCAAATGGAAATATACATATGGGCACAGCATTAAATAAAATACTTAAAGATATTATCGTAAAATTTCACCAAATGAGCGGCAAAGACTCTGTTTATGTTCCTGGTTGGGACTGTCACGGCTTGCCTATCGAGTGGAAAATTGAAGAACAATATAAAAAGAATAAAAAGAATAAAAATGAAGTTCCGGTATCCGAGTTTAGAAAGGAATGCAGATCATTTGCTGAAAAATGGATAGATATTCATAAAGCACAATTTAAAAGATTAGGTGTTGTAGGAGACTGGGAAAATTATTATTCAACCATGAGCTTCGATGCGGAAGCACAAATTGTTAGAGAGCTAGGAAAATTTTTAAAAGAAGGAAGTTTATATAGAGGTTTTAAACCAGTGCTTTGGTCAACAGTTGAAAAGACTGCTTTAGCGGATGCTGAAGTTGAGTATCAAGACTATAAGTCAGATACAATCTATACATCTTTCCCTGTAAAAAAATCTGACATTAAAGAATTAGAAGGAACAGACATTATTATTTGGACAACTACTCCATGGACTATACCTGCAAATAAAGCTTTAGCATTTAACAAAAGTTTAGATTATTGTATAATTCAATTAGAAGATGATGGTGATTATAAAAATACAAAAATAGTAGTAGCTAAAGAATTATTAGATTCAGTTATAAAAGATTGTAAAATTAATAATTTTAAAGAAATAAAGAAGTTTAAAGGAAAAGACTTTGAAGGTACGATTTGCAATCATCCATTTTTAGAAATAGGTTATAATCATGAAGTTCCTATGCTGGAAGCTAGATTTGTAACAACAGAACAAGGCACGGGTATTGTTCACTGCGCTCCAAGTCATGGTCCTGATGATTTTAATCTTTGTTTAAACCATGGAATTAAGGCTATAGAAACAGTTGATGGAGATGGAAAGTATACAAAAAATGTATCCTTATTTGAAGGCAGTCATATTTTTAAAGCAAATCCAATTATTATTGAACAATTAAAAGAACAAAAAAAATTATTATCAAATAGTCAGCTTGTTCATTCTTATCCTCATTCTTGGAGATCTAAAGCTCCATTAGTTCATAGAGCAACACCACAATGGTTTATATCAATGGAAAGTCATGGTTTAAGAAAAACAGCTTTAAAAGCAATTGATGACACAAAATTTTATCCTAACAAAGGAAGAGAAAGAATAAGGTCAATGATAGAAACAAGACCCGATTGGTGTGTTTCAAGGCAAAGAGTTTGGGGAGTACCATTGCCAATTTTTATTCACAAAAAAACAAAAGAAGTTCTAGTTGATGATAAAGTTATTGAAAATATTGCATCTATTTATGAAAAAGAGGGCTCTGATTGTTGGTTTTCTGAAGGCTCAAAAAGATTTTTAGGAGAAGGGTATAATGCAGATGACTATGAAAAATTAAGCGATATTGTAGAAGTATGGTTTGATAGTGGCTCAACTCATGCATTTGTATTGGAGAAAAGAGAGGATCTAAAATGGCCCGCATCAATGTATTTAGAGGGGTCTGATCAACATAGGGGCTGGTTTCATTCATCATTACTTGAGTCTTGTGGGACTAGAGGTAGAGCCCCGTATGAATCGATACTTTCACATGGCTTTGTTGTAGACGGAAAAGGGCTTAAAATGTCCAAGTCACTAGGAAATGTAATTGCACCTGAGGATATATTAAAAAAATATGGTGCAGATATATTAAGAATATGGGTTGCTTCTTCAAATTATGAAGAAGATTTAAGAATTGATAATTCAATAATAGAGCAACATGCTGAGTCATATAGAAAAATTAGAAATACTTTTAGATATTTACTTGGAAATCTTAATGATGATTTTAAATCTGTAGATTTAGAAAAACTAAACTTGATGGAATTGCCAGAACTTGAGCAATATATGTTGCACAAAGTTTATAATTTAAATGAAAATTTTAAAAATTATTTTAGGTCTTATGATTTTCACAACCTTTATAAAGAGCTTTTAAATTTTTGTACCGTCGAACTATCAGCTTTTTATTTTGATATTAGAAAAGATGTTTTATATTGTGATACAAAAAAATCTGATAAAAGAAAAAGTTGTATTATTGTTTTGAACATTATTCTTGAGTCTTTAATTAAATGGTTTGCACCAATCTTATCTTTTACCACAGAAGAAATTTTTTCTTTAATAAAAAAAGATAAAGAAAGCATCCATCTAGAAAAATTTATTGAAATACCTAAAAACTATTCTAATGAACAGCTAGAAAAAAAATGGTTAGAATTAAAAAAAATTAGAGATGTTTGTAATATTAGTATAGAAGTCAAAAGAGCAAACAAAGAAATTGGGTCAAGTTTGGAAGCGAATTTAACAATTGGATTAAATGAAAAAATAATCAAAAATATTAAAAATGTAGATTTTGCAGAATTATGTATTACATCGGGAGCAAAAATAGAAAAAATTAATTCAGAAGATATTTTAGTTACTACAGTTAAGGCACAAGGAGATAAATGCCCAGTTTGTTGGAAAATAAATAAAGATAAATGTGAGAGACATCCAATTTAAATGTTAAAAAATAATTATAAAAAGATTATAATATATTTATTTTTGGTAATTACTATTTTTTCATTAGATAGAATATCAAAACTATATATTATTAATTTAGCTGAGGTAAACGATTTAGTAAATATATATTTAACTTCATTTTTAAACCTATATTTAATTTGGAACAATGGAGTAGCATTTGGACTTTTATCGTTAGATCAAACTTTATTATATAATATTGTTACCCTAATAATTGCATTTATAAATATTCTAATTTTAATAATGATTTTTAAATATAAGGACTATAGATCTTTTTTTTTAATAATGATTTTAGGTGGTTCACTCGGTAATTTATTCGATAGAATTTATTATATGGCTGTTCCAGACTTCATTAGCCTTCATCATGGTGATTTTAACTGGTTTGTATTCAATGTAGCTGATATATTTATAACAATTGGTGTTATATGCCTTATTTTAAATGAATTATTTGTTAATAAAGAGATCAGAGAATGAATATAAATAAATTATGTATACTATGTTTAATTTGCTTTGTGCCATTACTTTCTTGCCAGTCTTTAAGTGAAGGTCTAGGGGGTACTAAAAAAAAAAGTGGAGATGAGTTTTTAGTAAAAAAGAAAAATCCACTAGTAAAACCAACAAATTTTGATGAATTACCAAAGCCACTCGATAAACAAACTAACTCAATAATAGTAGATGATGAAGATAATATTGAGGATTTGCTTAAAGTAGGTAGTCAAGAATCAATTATTGAAAATTCAATTCAAAGTCCATTAGAGAAATCGATCTTAGAAAAAATTAATAAAAATTAATGTTAACAAATAATATTAAGTTTAAAAATTTTTTAGTAAAATCTAAAAATTTAAAAATTAAAAAGGACCTTAATTTATTAATAAAAAAAAAATTGGATATATTAGAATCTTTAAAAAAAAATTATAAATATAGTTATTCGAAAAAATTAATTAAAAAATTAAAAAAATTTTCCAATATAAGAATTATTGGTATGGGAGGTTCTATACTTGGAATAAAATCGATCTATGATTTTCTAACGAATAAAACAAAAAAAAAATTTATTTTTGTAGATAATTTAAATACTAATGCTAAATATTTTAATGATAAAAAAAAATACCTTAATTTAGTAATTTCAAAATCAGGTAATACGTTGGAAACAATATCTAATGCAAACGTTTTAATTAATAAAAAGGATAAAAATGTTTTTATTACCGAAAATAAAGATAGTTATTTAAAAAATTTAGCTAACAAACTTAAGGCTCAAATTGTTGAACATAAAAATTTTATTGGTGGAAGATATTCCGTTTTATCTGAAGTTGGAATGCTACCAGTAGAACTAATGGGACTTAATGAAAAAAAATTTAAACAATTCAATAATTTAATTTACAATAAAAGATTTATAAATAATTTAATAGACAATGTTAATTCAACTCTGAATTTATTAAAAAAGGGAAAATTTACATCTATAATTTTAAATTATGATGAAAGATCTGAAAGTTTTTTTAAATGGTATCAACAACTAATTGCTGAAAGTTTAGGAAAAAAATCAAAAGGAATTTTACCAATTATTTCTAGCATGCCTAAGGACAATCATAGTTTAATGCAATTTTATCTAGATGGACCTAAAAAAAGCTTATTTACTTTTTTTTATGTTTTTAATAAAAAAAAAATTTTTATTAAAAATGACAAAATACTTACAGGTTATAATTATCTTAAAAATAAAAGCATTGATAAGATTGTGTATGCACAAAAGTTGGCAACAGAAAAAGTTTTTAGAAAAAAAAATATTCCCTTCAGAAGTTTTGAGGTATTAGAAAGAAATGAAAAAACTATTGGTGAGCTTTTTACCTTTTTTATTTTAGAAACTATTTTATTAGGAAGAGCTTTAAATATTAATCCATTTGATCAGCCTTCAGTTGAGTTAATAAAAAAGGAAACTAAAAGAATATTAATTTAGACTTATTTACCAAAAATAATTTTAGAAGCACCATATATTTCTTCTCTTAAAATATTAAAATTTTTAGGGAATTCATCTTTTTGTTTTTTATGCCTATGAATTATAAAAATACCATTTTTTTTTAATAAATTTAATTCGATAATTTTTTTTAACAATTTTGATAATTTTTTTTCTTTATAGGGTGGATCAATAAATATTATATCAAATTTTTTTTTTATATAATCAAACGTACTGTTGGTGAATATATCTTTTTCAACTATATTTGTTTTATTTTGAAGATCTAAATTAATAATATTTTTTTTTAGAACAGTTAGAGCATTTGGGTAATTTTCAAAAAATGTTACAGTTGTCGATCCTCTAGATAAACACTCAAGTCCAAAAGATCCTACACCTGAAAATAAGTCTAAAACTAGTGAATTTTTTATTGAGATTTCAGTTAAATTTGAATGTTCAACTATGTTAAAAATAGATTCTTTTACTAAATCTTTAAGTGGTCTCGTAGAATTATCCTTTGGTGTAAGTAATTTTTTTCCTCTAAAATTTCCAGAAATAATTCTCATTTATCAATTGCTTTATAACCAATGTCTTTTCGGAAAAAACCATCGGGCCAATTTAAATCTTTAATTATATTAATTATTTTTTCTCTACCTTTTTTAAAATCATTAGACAATATAACTAAATTCAAAACTCTACCGCCACTTGATTTAACTTTGTTATTAATTTTTTTTGTACCTGCATGAAATAAAAATTCTTCATTATTTAATTTTATTTTATTTATATTATCTATTGGTGAATTTTTTTTATATACATCTGGATAACCTGATGCACAAACAACGATACATAAACTTTTTTTATTGTGCCATTTAACTTCTAGTTTAGATAAATTTTTTGAACAGCAAGCAATAATTATATCAAGTAAATCAGTTTGTAATTTTGGTAAAATTGTTTGGCATTCTGGGTCACCCATTCTAACATTGTATTCAATTAAATATGGTTTATTATTAACAATCATTAGACCAGCATATAAAAAACCTTTATATTCACATTTAATATCATTAAGGCCTTTAATTGTTGGTTTAATTATTTTATTTAATATTTTTTTTTCAAGAGTTTTATTAATTAATCTTGAAGGCGAATACGCTCCCATTCCACCAGTATTTTTTCCTTTATCGCCTTCTAAAACTCTTTTATGATCTTGTGCAGTTTGAAATGATTTTATAGTTTTGCCATCGCTTATAATGAAGTAACTCATTTCTTCACCATCAAGAAATTCTTCAATTAATATATTTTTAGCTAAACCAAATTTTCCGTCAAAGATTTCCCTTATTGAAGTTTTTGCCTGTTCATTATTTTCACAAATATATACACCTTTACCAGATGCAAGACCATCTGCTTTTATTACTAAAGGAAATTTAGCATTAATGAGAAATAAATTTGCCTCATCAGCATTGTGAAAAATACCAAATTTTGCGGTTGGGATATTGTATTTTTCACATAGTTTTTTTGTAAATATTTTTGATCCTTCAAGTTGTGAAGCTATTTTATTTGGTCCAAATGTTTTAATATTATTTTTTTCTAAAAAATCTACAATACCATCAACAAGTGGCTTTTCTGGACCAATTATTATTAAGTCTATTTTATTTTTTAATATAAAATTTTTAAGTTTATTAAAATCATTTATATCGATATCTATATTTTCTGCAATTTCGGCAGTTCCTGCATTTCCTGGAAAACAATAAATTTTATTTATTTTTTTTGATTTTTTAAGTGTATAACAAATTGCATGCTCTCTTCCCCCGCTTCCTAAAACTCCTATAATCATATATATAATATATATCTTAAATATGAAAAATAAATTAGCCAAATTAGAATATTTACCAAATAATTTTAAAGTTTTAGAAGAAGGAGATTATGTGATATGTGCTATATCAGGTAAAAAAATCAGTCTTGATCAACTCACTTACTGGAATGTCGACTTGCAGGAAGCATATTTTTCTTATGAAGAAGTTTTTATAAAAAATGAATCTATTTTAAAAAATAAATAAATTATTTCCATCTATCATGAGACCAAATCCATTGTCCTGGTTTTTGAGAAATCATTTTTTCAAGCCAATAATTTAGCTCTTGCGTAATATATTCAATTGTTTGATCTTCATTAAAAATTAAAGGCTTATTTACTACCATTCGAAAATTTATATTATCAATTCGCTCAATATAAATAGGGACAATTTTGCATTTAAATTTCTTTAATAGTTGAGCTGGAATTGTTGTTGTAAAGGCTGGTCTTCCATAAAAATTGGATTTGATACCTTCGCTTACTCTTTGATCAATCATAAGAGCTATCGAATGTCCTTTTTTAAAATAACTGAGTACTTCACGAGTTCCTGCCCTTCCTTTTTTAATTTGATTTTTACATATATATTTTTTTCTGATTTTTTCCATTATTTTATTTAAAAAGATGTTGTTTAATGGCCTGTAAATTGCAGCCAAATTAATTCCAGACTTTTCTATTTGCATTGCCATTAATTCAAAATTATTAAAGTGACCAGAAATAAAAATCACTGGTTCATTTTTTCTTTTTATTTCTTCTAATATTTCTGAACCCTCAATATTAAGAAATTTATCAAAATCTGATTTCCTAAAATTTTTGATGAATACATACTCAGCTAAAATTCTTCCATAGTTAGACCACATCTCTTGTGCAATTTTCTTTGCTGTTTTTTCATCAGTATTTTTTAGTGATCTTATAATATTTGATTTTATTTTTTTTTTAGATCTAAAAAATGGACCACATAAAGTTAAAATCAGAGAACCAGTATAAGTTGCGAACTTATAACCAATAATTTTAAAAATAAGAAACAATATTGAAATAATAATAAATTCTAAAAAATATTTTAAAATTTTCATAATTTACTTTTTAAAAAATTAATAAGTTCATTTTCATTATCTATATTTAATTTAATTTTAAAAAAATTAATATTTTCAGCATTCGACTTATTTAAACGCATAAAATCTTTTTCAGTAGTTAAAATTTTAGCATTTAATTTTTGTGCTTCAGTTTTAATTTTTATAATATCATTATCAGTATAATTATAATGATCAGGAAATTCTAAAAATTTAATTATATTAAATTTATTATTTTCTAAAGTTCTTTTAAATGTTTTTGGATTACCTATTCCGGAAAAAACAAAATAATTAGAGTTACTATCTAAGTTATTGGAATTTATTAGCACATAGTTTGCTTCAAAAATTTTTAAATTTAAATTATATTTTTTTATAATAGTTTTAATATTTTCAGATTTTTCACCATTTCCATTTAAAAAAACAGCATCATATTTTATTAAACTTTCTAAAGTTTCTCTCAAGGGTCCAGCTGGTATTAACATTCCATTACCTATCCAATTTTGTAAATTAAAGCATACGATAGCAATGTCATACTTCAATGTATTATCTTGTAAACCATCATCAAAGATAGCAATATCTGTATTATCTGCCAATGCTTTGTTAATTGATGTAATTCTTTTTTTTTCACAAAAAAGTTTTCCATTTAAAGAAAGCATTTTTTGCTCATCTAACTGATCTTTATAATATTTTTTAATAAAAGCAGTTTTATAATTTAGTTTTTTAAGAATATTGTTTAGCTCAATAGTCAATGGAGTTTTGCCCGTTCCTCCAACATATATATTTCCAACACAAATAGTTTTAATATTATTATATTTCTTTATTGAATTTATTTTAAATTTATTTCTAATTAATGTTAGAAGTGATAAAGGATACAAAAAATAGCATAGTATGTTGGGTTTCTTAATATCCCAAAAAATAGGTTTTTTAAATCTCATTATTTTTTATATAAAGATTAAGTTCAGCATAATTTTTTTCAAGTACTCTTAATCCTAATTTTTTTAATTTATTAGCTTTTTTATCAGAATTTATATTTTTATATAAGAACTGATTAAGCAATTTAATTAGCTGAGTAGAATTTTTAATTTTATAAGTTAAATTAATTTTTTTTAATAACTCATATACTTCTGTAAAATTTTTAGTGTGAGGTCCATGAAGAATATTGCATCCATATCTAGCAGCTTCTAATGGATTTTGTCCACCATGAGGAATTATTGAACCACCTAAAAAAACAGTTTTACAAATTTCAAAAAATGTTTTTGTATCTCCATAAGTGTCCACTAAATAAATATCTGTATTCTTATCAATATTATTTTTTGAGCTATGTTTATGAGATATAAGTCCAAGAATCTCAATTTCTTTAGCAATATCGTTAACTCTTTGTATATGTCTTGGAATAATAATTGTTAATAATTTTTTATGTTTTGATTTAAGTTTTTTATGAGCTAATGCACAAATTTTTTCTTCAGAATTATGTGTACTAGATGCACACCATAATTTTCTAGATTTAAAAAATTTTTTTTGTTTATCAGTTAATTTTTTTCTCTCTCTAAATTCAATTTCTGAAAATTTTAAGTTTCCTAATAATTTTATATTTTTTGCACCAAGCGAAACAAGATATTTTTTTGTTTCAGAATTTTGAGGCAAAGAAAGGTCGAAATTTTTAAATAGCTCTGAAGAAGAGGGAATAGCCTTCCATCGTTTATATGATTTTTTTGTTATTCTCGCATTTAGAAGAATAAGAGGTATTTTTTTTTTTTTTATATTAATAAGCATATTAGGCCAAATTTCTGATTCTATAAATATAGCTATTGAAGGTTTCCAATAATCCAAAAATTTTTTAGTTAAGTAATTTGAATCAATAGGGAAAAATTGATGAATTGTTTTTTTAAATTTAAACTTTGTTAAAACTTTAGATGAACTTAAAGTAGAGGATGTAATTAAAATACTATTAATTGATCTTTCATTTTCTAGTTTTTCTATTAAAGGAATAATACTTAATATTTCTCCAACACTTGAACCATGAAACCATATCAATTTCCCTTTTACTCTTTTGTTGGAAAAAAAACAAAATTTTTCTTTGAATCTTTTTGTGTCTTCTTTATTTTTTATAATTCTTATTAGTATAAGAATTGGGGAAATTACTATAATTAGATTTATTAATAATCTATAGATAAACAACATCAATTTCTTCTGATTTGTTTTTCATAAAAATTTTTATAAGTTTTAGAATTAGCCAATAATTCTTCATGCTTACCTTCATCGATTATAGACCCACTATCAATTACATAAATTTTATCAGAATTAAGAATTGTGGATAATCTATGTGCAATTACCACAGTGGTTCGATTTTTTGTTAAGTAATTAATAGCTTTTTGAATTTTATTTTCTGTTTCTGCGTCAAGAGAAGATGTTGCTTCATCAAGAAGAATAATTTGGCTTTTTTTTAGCATTGCTCTAGCTATTGAAAGTCTTTGTTTTTCGCCTCCAGACAACTTAACTCCATTTTCACCTATAATTGTTTCATATTTATTAGGAAGTTTATCTATAAATTCTGAGGCGAATGATAATTGTGCCGCCTCTTTAATCTCATCTTCAGTAGCATCTAAGTTTGCATAGATTATGTTATTTCGAATTGTGTCATCAAATAATGTTGTCTCTTGACTTACTATAGATATATTCTTTCTAAGAGAGGATAATTTAACTTTATAAATAGATTGTCCATCAATAAAAATTTCCCCTGAATCTGAATTATAAAATCTAGGAATTAAATTTAAAATTGTAGATTTCCCCGCACCACTGTGTCCAACTAAAGAAGTCATCTTACCACTTTGGATTTTTAGATTTATGTTATTTAATACATTATTTCTTACATAAGTATTGTCATTCTCTTCGTATTTAAAATTAACATTCTTAAACTCTATATTTCCATTAATAAGATTAAGAGGTGTGTCGTCATCGTTTTCATTTATTTTATTTTTTATATCTACTATTGGTAAAATTCTTATAGCAGCTGTTATACCTTGATTTAATGTAATATTTAAAGTGGCAAGAGATCTAACTGGCTGATAAGCAAGCATCATTGCAGCAAGAAATGAAAAAAAATTATTAACCTCTAATTGTTCACTCATGATTAATTTTCCTGAAAAATAGATTAGAACAGCTATCATAATTCCAGTTAAAGTTTCCATTATAGGAGAAGCTCTAACATAAACTGTAGTAACTTTTATTGATTTTTCTTTTATATCATGAAGGTATTTATTAGCCCTATTATTTTCAAAATTTTCTTTCTGAAAAATTTTTATCAACTTATGATTTTTAAATAATTCCACTAAAAATTTTGTTAAACCTTCTGCTAGTATCATGTGTTGTAAGCTTGCTTTTCCTACTCTTTTACCTAAAGATCTTGCAGCAAAAGAAGCTAAAGGTATCATGATTATAGCTATTAAAGACAATTTCCAATTTTGGTAAAACATAACTGTGAGCAGGCCTATTAAAGTAACACTATCTTTAAATAAATTTAAAAGTCCAGTACTCACCAAGTTTATTATCATAGCAACATCATTACTTACACGAGCAATAAATTCTCCAGTATGCTTGCTATCTATAAAGTGTGTATCAGCACTGATTAGTGATTTAAGCATATCAACCTGAATACTTTTCCTTACATCTTCGGAAACTCTAATCATCATTGTTTTGGCTAGATAGAGAGATACACCTTTGGTTGTAAATGCAATTATTATGCACAAAGGGATAACTAAAATTAATGTTTGATCTTTTTCAATAAATATTTTTTTTATTGCAGGATCTAGCAGCCAAGCAATTGTAGAAACACTTCCAGCAACTAGTAATGAAAAAAAAAATGCAATTAAAATTTTTTTTACAAATAATTTTGTATAATCATTGTAAAGTCGATATATTATCTGAAATTTACTCATAATTATAATATTTTACCTATAAAAATATTAATAAGCACAATTAAACCTAGAAAGTTATTAGATTTAAAAATTTTTAAACAATTCATAGGAACTTTAATTTTAAGATATTTGATTTGATAAAAAAATAAATGACAAAATGGAATAATAAGACACATAAAGTAAAAGTTATTAAAATCCATAATTATTCCTAAAATTACTAACGATATAAATAAAATTGAATAACATAAAATTAGAAATATCGTTGAATTATTTTTAAATTTGATTGAAGTTGATTTTACACCTATAATTTCATCATCTTTTATATCTTGAAAGCCATAAATAGTGTCGTAACCAAGTGTCCAAAATATGGCTCCTATATAAAAAACTATTGGAGCAATAAGGAGGTTTTCATTAATAGATGTCCATCCTAATATTAAACCATAGTTAAATGTAATCCCCAAAAAAAATTGAGGCCAATAAGTAAACCTTTTCATTAAGGGGTAAGAGAAAGCCAAAGGCATTGAGGCAAGAGCTAGAATAACTGTAAGCTTATTAAAATTTATTAAAATTAACAAAGCTAAAAAACATAAAATTAAAACGTATAGTAAAGCTAATTTTACTGAAATTTTATTTGAAGCAATTGGTCTGTTTTTTGTTCTTTCAACTTTCTTATCAAATTTTTTATCGGTTATATCATTAATAACACAACCCGCAGACCTCATAAGTATTGAACCAAAAAAAAATAAAATTAGATATTTAATGTAATTCGTGATTTCACCATTAAAATCATAAGCAACAGTTAAGCCCCATGCACATGGCCAGAATAAAAGCATGATTCCAATTGGGCTTCGTAATCTAATCAATTCTATAAAGAGATTTATTTGTTTCATTGAAATTTACTTGTAAATAACAAAGACTAGTTTCATAATCAAACTGATTCGTATGAATATAGATTATACAGTAACAGCTTTAATGTTTCCTGCCATTCCTTTATTGATGAATATTTATAGTAATAGATTTCATTCACTTAGTAAGCTTATCAGGCAACTTCATGATGAACATGTATATGAAAACCATATTCCACCAGAGTGGAAAAAACAGTTTATTAACTTAAATGGGAGGATCGTTTTGTTAAAGTGGACAATTATGTTTGCTGCATTTGGTCTTTTATTTAATTTGCTAACAGTCTTTGCTCTTTATTTAAATGAGATTTTTATAGCAAGAATAATTTTTGGCTCTTGTTGTCTATCAATGATGGTTTCAATAATTATTTTTTTAAGAGAAATTCAAGTGTCAACCAATGCACTTAAGCTGCACATGTCAGACATGGATGTTGATTTAGATTAAGGGATTATTACAGCTGGCCCAGTAATTTTTCTTGTTTCTAAATCCTGATGAGCCTTGATCACTTCTGACAAAGAATATTTTTTAAAAATTTTTAAATTAAATTTTTTTGTTTTAAACATTTCAAAAACTTTATTTGCAGCTTCATCAAGCTCTTCTCTAGTTGTCGTATAATGTGCAATACTTGGTCTTGTTAAATATAACCCTTTTGGAGCTAAAGATTTTGTAACATTGCATGGATCTAAAGGGCCAGATGCATTTCCAAAAGAAACCAATGTTCCTCTAACCTTCAAACATTCTATAGAACCATCAAAAGTTTTTTTACCAACACCATCATATACTACCGGAACACCATCTCCATTTGTTATTTCTTTAACTTTTTCTGAAAAATTTTCTTTTGAATAATTAATAACATGGTTACAGCCATTAGATTTTGCAATTTTAATTTTTTCATCAGATCCAACAGTACCAATAACTATGCAACCTAAACTTTTTGCCCACTGACAAAGTATTTGACCAACACCACCTGCCGCTGCATGAAACAAGATAGTTTCACCAGATTTTACAGGGTAAGTTTTATGTAGAAGATAAAAAGTCGTAATCCCTTTAGTCATTAAAGTAACTACATTTTCTAATGCAATTCCTTCTGGAACCTTAACCAGTTTTTTTGTTGGAAAAATTCTATGAGTTGAATAAGAGCCAATTGGCATTGAAGCATAAGCAACTTTATCACCCACATTAAAACTTTTTACATCTGGTCCAATTTTTTCAATAACACCAGCACCTTCAATTCCAATGTTTGAGGGTAGATCAACAGGATAAAGTCCTGATCTATGATAAGTATCAATGTAATTTAAACCAATAGCTTTATTCTTAATTAATACTTCATTAGATTTTGGCTCTTCTAATTTAATATTTTTAAGTTCTAAAACTTCTGGTCCACCAACTTTTGAAATTATTACTGCTTTCATTATTTTACAAATGTACCATTATGATAATCTTGCACAGCTTGTAAGATCTCTGCTTTAGTATTCATAACAAATGGACCACCTCTTGCAATCGATTCACCAATAGGTTTTCCAGATATTAGTAAGAATTTTGATTTAGTTAAACTAAAAACTTTCAATTTTTTACCTCTCGTTAAAATAATTAAAGTAGAATCTTTAACTACAGCATGATTTTGTTCTCCTACTTTAATCTCTCCGTCTATCAAGTAAATTAAAGAATTGTGAGTTGATGGAAGATCAAAAGAAATTTTTTTTTCTTTTTCAAGTTCAATATCTAAATATATTGGTTCAACATTGTGACCTTTAACTGGTCCTTCTGCTTTATCAAATTTTCCAGCAATAACATTTATCTTTTTTTCATTATCTTCGTGAATCTGCATTTCTTTAGCATCAATATAAAAGTATTCAGGCTTATTCATTTTCATTTTAGCTGGCATATTTACCCATAATTGAAATCCATGAAGCTTCCCTTCTGTCATTGCTGGCATTTCAGAATGAATTATTCCACCACCAGTTTTCATCCACTGAACATCTCCTGAAGACATTCTACCTTTTGCGCCAGTACTATCTTTATGTTCAAACTCACCACTTAACATATAAGTAACAGTTTCAATTCCTCTGTGAGGGTGGGGGGGGAAACCTCCAATATAATCATCTTTATTTTCAGAACCAAACTCATCTAACATCAAAAAAGGATCATAGTAATCAATAAGATGAGTACCAATACTTCTTTTTAATTTAACTCCAGCACCATCTGAAGTTACTAAGGGCTTTATTATTTTTTCTACTTCTATTTTAATCATTAGCTAAATTTTTTATCTAGACTAAAATCTTTTGCTCCATTAACAACCAAGAATAAAAAACCTCCAGCAAGAGCAATATTTTTCATAAATGAGATAAATTGCATTTGATTTGAAAAGTCATTATGAAAAATTATTGCAGTTGCTATACAAAACAAACTTAATAAAGAAGCTGAGATTTTTACTTTATATCCAACCATAATTAATATTGGGGCACCAACCTCAAGTATGATTGCGGGTATTAAAAAAATACCTGGCATACCCAAAGACTCCATCCATCCAATTGTTCCTGTATAGTTATCAATTTTATTAATTCCACTTAATAAAAAAACAAGCGAGATAAAAATTCTTCCTACTAAATCTAATATATTTGTCATAAACTATTTGTTATGTGAGCCATCACAAAATGGCTGATTGTTAGTTTGTTTGCAAGCACAAAAAAACATTTTTTTGGTTTCCACAGCTTTGTAAGCTAATGGAGTAAACTCTGTTCCTTTATGTGATCCATCACAAAAAGGTTGTTTTGAACTCTTTCCACATGAGCACCAATAATAAGATTTATCTTTTTCAACTTTAACAGCGATTGCGCTATTACTTGCTTTTTGTCCTTTTATCATTTTTACCCTTTCAATTTGATTGACCTGTACTTAATACCTTGTTATCAGTAATGCAATAACTCAAATTAATCATACTACTATATAAAATCATACCATGAAAAACTTAATAGATTGTCCAGCAGAAAGAGCAGTTTACTTTCTTGGAGGTAAATGGAAAATTAGGATCTTGTTTAGTTTACTGCAAAGTAAAAAAGTTAGATTTGGTGAACTTAAAAGGGGATTAAAAACAATTACACAACAAATGCTATCCAAGCAGCTTAAAGAGTTAGAAGCTGATGGAATAATTAATAGAAAAGCTTATCATGTAGTGCCACCAAAAGTTGAGTATTCTCTTACTGAGTTTGGCCATTCAGTTATGCCAATATTAAGGTCCTTTTCGGAATGGAATAAAAGAAATATGCGAGCTATTTCAGTAAAATTAAATAAAAACTTCGAAGAGAATAGAATTAAATAATATCAAGTAACTGACTCAAGTTATTAATTTCATTTTTTGGTTTGTAATCAAGATTATCAAAAATATTATTATTTCTATTTACCCAAATAGAACTGTAGCCATAATTTCCACCACCAGATACATCCCAAGTATTTGCACTTAAAAATGCAACTTCTTCTTTTTGTATCTTATATTTTTTAATTGGTATGTCGTAAACTTTTGAATCTGGCTTGTAAATTCCAACTTCTTCTATTGAAAAAATATCATTAAATATATTTTCTAAATTATTACTCTTAATTAATTCATTTAGAAGGGTAGGTGTTCCATTTGAAAGAATAGCAAGTTTATAATCTTTTTCTTTTAGATTTTTTAAAACTTCTTTTACTTCTGGAAAAGTAGATAATATTTTATAAAGGTCTAATAATTCATTTTTCATTGAGTAATCTATTTTAAAGGCCTTCATTGATTTATCTAAACTATCTTCAGTAACTTTCCAAAAGTCTTTATGTCTATTCATTAGACTTCTTAACCAAGTGTATTCTAGCTGCGTAGTTCTCCAATAATTTGCAAAATTTTCCCACTTATCACCAATTTTATCTTTACATTTTTCTGCTGCTGAATTGATGTTAAATAAAGTGCCATATGCATCAAAAATTATTGCTTTAATATTTTTCATAAATTAACGTACCAGATATGAGCAATATTAGATTATTTTTTCCAAAAAGTTTATCAATAAATTTAACTGCTAAACTTGATAAATCACAATCTCATTATGTAAATAAAGTAATGAGAATTAAAGAGAATGAGGTTTTTTCTTTGTTTAATAGCAGTGGTGAATGGGAAGCAAAAATTTTGAAAGTATCAAAAAGCATAGTTGAATTTAATATTATAAAACAATTAAGGCAGAAAGAAAACATTAAAGAACTATGGTTAGCTTTTTCACCCATTAAATCAAATTATTTTAATTTTATGATTCAAAAAGCAACTGAATTAGGTGTGACTAAATTTTTCCCTATTATTTTTAACAGAACAATTGTTAGAAAAATAAATAAAGGTAGATTAGAAAAAGTAATTATAGAGGCCTCAGAACAATCAAGTCGAATTAACTTACCGTCCATTGAAGAACCACAAAATTTAAAAGATTTTTTAAATAATAAAATGGACTTAATATTTACTGATTTAAATTCTGAAAATAAGAAATTAGACTTAAAGAAACTAACGAATAAACCAGCATGTATTATTATTGGCCCAGAGGGTGATTTTTCAGAAATTGAAAGGGAACAGATTCTATCTTTCGAAGGTGTTCAGCCTATTAAGATTAATGAAAATATTTTAAGATCAGAAACAGCTGTAATTTCTGCAATTTCTATAATTAATTATTGTTTAGATTTATAAATATTTCTTAATTATCTTAAAAATATTGTCTAAATTTTCATGATGACTAATGCGATCTATATATTTTCCATTATCAAGTAGAAGTATTGATGAACTATGGTTAATTAAGTAAGTACCATCTTCATTAAAAATTTTTTCACTTAAAACACCCCAAGATCTTGAAAGTACAAATATTTTTTCAGGCTCTCCTGTTATTCCATAAATTTTGTTTTTAAATGAAGCTAAATAATCTTTAATTATTTCAGGACTGTCTCTTTGAGGATCAATACTTACAAAAAAAACTTTTAACTTTTTATTTTCAGAATCATCTAGTTTTTCCATAACCTGATCTATATTTGCCAAGGTCAAAGGACACACATCCGGACAATTTGTAAAACCAAAAAAAACTGCAGTTAGTGGTCCTTGAAAAGATTTTTCAGTTATTGGTTCATCATTAACATCTTTTAAAATAAATGAAGAGCCAGCATAGGATGCGACAATATCCTCTTTTTTTTCTTGTATTGACAATACAACGGGTAATAAAATAAATACAAAAAGAACTAGGCAACCTCCTAATACAGTAATTGATGTCTTTAATTTCATAATTTTATCATTATATATATTACAAATAATAATTATGTCTAAATTTTTTAAGAAACTTTTTGGCGCATTGGCAGATAAGCCATGGGAAAAAGAACAGATGATAAGTGATAATTATCATCAAGGTAAAACATTTAATCTTTCAAATCAAACTTCAGCAGTTATAGTAATTTTTGGTGTAAGCACTGTATTATTCAGTCTAGTTGTTACAGGTTATCTTTATAGTATTCCTGCATCGCAAGATACACAATATTTGTTAAAACCAAATTTACTATGGGTGAATACTTTAATTCTATTATCCGTAACATATTTTTTTAATAAAGTTACAAAAGATTTAAAAAAAGATATTGTTGAAAGAGTTAAAGCTAACTTGCTTATAATTGGATTTTTAAGTTATGCATTTTTATTTGGACAAATATTTTTTTGGTTTCAATTAATGGAAAGTGGAAATTATGTTTCTACAAATAATTATTTTTCTTCTTTCTATATTTTTACATCACTTCATGGATTACATCTTTTAGGAGGATTATTTTTTTGGGGAAAAGTTTTTTCTAAAATTAGTAAGCTTGAAAAAAACGAAATTATAAGTCACAAAAAAACTATAGATGCTTTATCGTTATATTGGACTTTTTTATTAATAGTTTGGTTTGTATTTTTCTTAATTATGTATATTTTTAATGATGCTGTTATTGAATTTTGTCGATCATTACTTGGTTAAGTAGTTTAAAGGAACAGCATAAGAATAGCTCCAACAACAATTATTAGAACTAATAAAATATTTACAGACTTTAAATATTTTTTTATTTCAGGGCTTTTTTCTTTTTTTGAAAAGAATCCTGCACCCAGTGAAATTACTATAAAAAAAAGAAATACCAATACAAGTATAACTATAAAAATTCCAAATTTCCCTAGCATATTCGATAGATTATATAGGCTTATTTGTTAATTTATTAAGACATTTTGTCTCTAGATTATATATATATTTATTCTATAACTTCGATCTATGCACTCAGGATTTATTTTTTTAGCAGTAATTATTGGTTCAATACTGTTCCATATTTTTACTCCATGGTGGTGGACAGACATAGCTTCAAACTGGGGAGCAATGGATGATACAATCAATTTAACTTTTTGGATTGGTGGAGGAGTATTTGTCTTGGTTTGTTTATTTATGGTGTACTGCATTTTCAAGTTCTCATATAAAGAAGGTCGTAAAGTTGAGTATAAACCTGAGGATCATAAATTAGAAAAAATATTAACTTATGCAACTACCATAGGAGTTATTGCTCTTTTGGCACCAGGACTTATAGTTTATAATGATTACATCAATACTCCAAAAAATGCTTTGCAAGTTGAAGTGAATGCATGGCAATGGGGATGGCAATATAGATTGCCAGGAGAAGATGGAATATTAGGTACGGCTCAAGTTGCAAAGATAAGTGATGACAATCCTTTTGGAATAAATTTAGATGATCCAAATGGTAAAGATGATATTTTGATTCAAAGTGATGAACTTCATTTAAAAACAGATAGACCAGTAAAAATTTTATTAAGATCACTTGATGTTTTACATAATTTTTATGTTCCACAATTTCGAGCAAAAATGGATGCCATTCCAGGTATAGTTAGTTATTATTGGTTTGAACCAAATAAAGTCGGAGAATATGAAGTTCTTTGTGCCGAATACTGTGGAGTAGGACACTACGCTATGAGAGCGATAGTTATAGTTGATAGTGAAGAAGATTATAAAAACTGGATTAATGAACAGGAAACTTTTTCAAGTTTAATAGCTAAACAGAATAATAAAAAATTAAAAACAACAAGAATTGCAAAAAATAATAATTAAAATAATATAAGGATAATATGTCAGACGAATATAATCAGAAAAATACTCCTATTGAAGCACAGTCATCAGAAACAATGTCAGGGTCTTCTGGTACAACAAAAGATATTGATTACGTAAGACCTGCTGAGCTTCCAGAACAAGATCTTTATCATGGTCATAGTTTTATTACTAAGTGGGTTTTTTGTCAGGACGCAAAAGTTATTGGGGTACAATATTTTCTTACTGCAGTATTTACAGGGATTGTTGGTTTAATACTTTCATGGTTAATGCGTATGCAATTAGGTTTTCCAGAATTAGTTCCATTCATTACAGCCGAACACTATTATCAGTTTGTAACTATGCATGGGATGATAATGGTAGTTTATTTTTTAACAGCTCTATTTTTGGGAGGTTTTGGAAATTATTTAATTCCTTTAATGGTTGGTGCAAGAGATATGGTTTTTCCATATGTAAACATGGTTAGTTTTTGGATGTTTTTTATTGCAGTTTGTGTTCTTATGGCTAGCTTTTTTGTTCCAGGGGGGCCAACCGGAGCAGGTTGGACACTCTATCCACCTCAAGCAATTTTACCAGGAAGTCCTGGCGCAGGAATGGGAATTATTTTGATGCTTGTTTCTTTATCTTTATTTGTAATTGGATTTACTATGGGTGGATTAAATTATTTAATTACAATTTTACAAGCTCGTACTAGAGGCATGACATTGATGAGAATGCCATTGACTATTTGGGGGATTTTTACAGCAACTGCTTTAGCCATGTTAGCCTTCCCCGCTTTATTAGTTAGTTGTATCATGATGACGTTAGATAAAGTTTTAGAAACTAGCTTTTTTATGCCAGCAATAATACAGGCAGGAGAGGTGCTAGATTATGGTGGTGGAAGCCCAGTTCTTTTTCAACATTTATTTTGGTTCTTTGGTCATCCAGAAGTTTATATTGTAGCTCTTCCTGCTTTTGGAATTGTTTCAGATTTAATATCAGTTCATGCTAGAAAAAATATTTTTGGATATCGAATGATGGTTTGGGCTATTGTTGGTATTGGAGCTTTAAGTTTTTTTGTTTGGGCTCACCACATGTATGTAAGTGGTATGAATCCTTGGTTTGGATTTTTCTTTGCAACAACTACACTTATTATTGCAGTTCCAACAGCATTGAAAGTTTACAACTGGATAATAACATTATTTAAAGCGAATATAAGGATGAATACTGTAATGCTTTTTTGTTTAGGTTTTATTGTAACCTTTGTAAATGGAGGGATTACTGGAATTTTTTTAGGTAACGTTGCTGTAGATATTCCATTATCTGATACTTATTTTGTTGTAGCTCATTTTCATATGGTGATGGGTATTGCTCCACTTATGGTAATTATGGGAGCTGTTTATCACTGGTTTCCTTTGGTCACAGGAAGAATGTTAAGTGAAAAATTAGGTAAGTGGCATTTTTGGTTCACTTTTTTAGGAGCTTATTCTATTTATTTTCCAATGCACTATCTTGGCTTTGTCGGAGTACCAAGAAGATATTTTGAAATGTATGATAGTCCTTATGTAGTTTCTGCTACTGGAATGAATGAATTTATTACATTAGCTGCTTTAATTGTTGGTTTTTCTCAATTTATTTTTATTTATAATATTATAAAAAGTTTAAGAATAGGAAAACCAGCGGGAAAAAATCCTTGGAAAGCAAATTCTTTAGAATGGTTAACTTCAGAAGTGCCACCAGTTCATGGTAATTTTGGAGAGAAATTGCCAGTTGTTCATAGATGGCCTTATGACTTTAACGTACCAGGAGCAAAGGAAGATTATATAACCCAAACAACTCCGCCAAGTGAAGTTTTAGATGCTGAGATTGAGAAAACTTAATTAATTTAAATGTCAGATAATACATTAAATAATTCACCAGGTGGTTTCAAAGGAATGTCACATGACATGGGTTCAGATCAAACAGCATTTAAAGGTGTTCAGTGGGGTAAAGTTATGATGTGGATTTTTTTACTCAGTGATACTTTTGTATTTAGCTGTTTTTTAATTTCATATATGAAAGGAAGAGCTTCTACAGTAGTAGATTGGCCAAATACAAGTCAAGTTTTTTCATTGCATGTTGGTGATGTACCTGTTCCATTATTATTAATTGCAATTATGACCTTTGTTCTGATCACGAGCAGTGGAACAATGGCTCTTGCTGTTAAATATGGTTATGAAAGAAACAGAAAAATGTGTGCATGGCTAATACTAGCCACAGCAATAGGAGGACTTACTTTTGTTGGAATGCAAGCATTTGAGTGGTCAAAACTAATACATGAGGGTGTTAGACCTTGGGAAAATCCATTTGGGGCTAAACAGTTTGGCTCTTACTTTTTTATGATTACAGGATTTCATGGAACTCATGTTTCAATTGGTGTGATTTTTTTATTTATTTTTGCAAGAAAAACTTTTAGAGGTGATTTTGATACTAACAAAAGAGGTTTTTTTACTACGATGAAGTCAGATTATGTGGCAATAGAAATTTTAGGTCTTTATTGGCATTTTGTTGATTTAGTATGGGTATTTATATTTGCTTTCTTTTATTTATGGTAAACTAAGATTATGGATGAGACACAAAACACAGAACAGGCTAATTCAACGCATAAGATAGGAATCTATCTTTGGATTTGGGGATTATTATTTGTTCTAAGTTTTTTTTCTTACATGGTTGACTGGTTTGCATTTCAAGGTTTATTGAGATGGTCTTTGATTTTAATATTTATGTTTCTTAAAGCTGGCTTAATAATGGCTTTTTTTATGCATTTATTTTGGGAACGTTATGCGTTAGTAAATGTTCTTTTATGGCCTATGACAGCTATAGCTTGTTTTATTGTTCTTATGGTTGCAGAGGGAAAATATACTGTTTTTACAAGATTATTATATTTTTTTACGGGAGGAGGATAATTTATATGACTGGTTATACTATACTTGCTGGAGCTTTAATATTTTTTTTATTTTTTATTTACGCTACATGGTTTGGAATTTCAATAAAAATTGAAAACCAAAAAGACGAAGGAGCTAATATTAAAATTAACCCATATGATAAATTACCACTTCATAGAAAATTTATTGATAAAAAAAATAAACAAATAGGATTTTTTGACTTAGGTAATCATATTTTAATTATTGGAATGATAATATTAGTAGTATTCATTTCAATAAATATAGATTAATTTTGCCTAATATAATCAGAAAAAGATTAGCCCCAATAGATTTGGGAGACTATATTAAATATTTGTTTTTATTAATGAAGCCACGAGTAATGTCGCTTGCTATATTTACATGTGCTGTTGGACTTTTAACTTCTAACTCAAACACAAACATTATTGATGCAACAATAGGAATAGCTTTAGTTGCAATGGGTGCGGGAGCTGCTGGATGTTTAAATATGTGGTATGAGTCAGATTTGGACGCATTGATGACAAGAACATGCTTACGACCAATTCCAACAGGAAAAATTAATAGAAATCAAGCACTTATTTTTGGAATACTATTATCAGTTTTTTCTATTGGAGCCTTAAGCTATTTTTCAAATTTTTTGTCTGCATTTTTATTATTATTTACAATTTTTTTTTATCTTTTTGTTTATACAATTTGGTTAAAAAGAAAAACACCACAAAACATTGTTATAGGTGGAGCATCAGGTGCATTACCTCCAGTGATAGGCTGGACTATAGCCACTAACACAATCACTCTAGAGCCATTGGCTTTTTTTTTAATAATTTTTTTTTGGACACCATCACATTTTTGGGCTTTAAGCCTTTATAAAGCTGATGATTATAAGAAAGCAAAAATACCAATGCTACCATTGACAGATGGAATTGAAAAAACAAAATTTTATATATTTATTTACTCTTTATTAATGTTACCTGTTGTTACTTTCCCATATGTAATTTATTTTTCAGGTTTAGTTTATTTTATACCCGTGCTTATTCTTACAATTTATTATAACGTTATTTGTTATGATTTATATAAGTATAAAAAAAATAAATTTGTTTTAAAAAAAGCTAAAAAGGTCTTTGTTTATTCAATTTTATATTTATTTTTAATCTTTGTATTATTTTTAGTAGATAATTTAATTTAAAGATTGCGACTAAAATAAATTGCGATAAAGTATTTATAAAATTTTAGATGAAATATATAAGTACAAGAGATAACTCAAAAGAATTCAATTTTGAACATGTTTTTATTAAAGGCCTAGCAGATGATGGTGGCTTATTTGTTCCAAAAACATTAAAAAAATTTACTCAAAAAGAGTTGAATTCGTTAAGTAAATTAAGCTACCAAGAACTGGCAAAGAAAATAATATTTCTTTTTACAGGTAATTTTATGACCAGAATAGAATTATCAAGTATGGTTGATAAATCTTATTCAGTTTTTAGAAAAAATAATGTTGTCGACCTCATTGATGTTGGTAACGTAAAGATTTTAGAATTATTTCATGGACCAACATTAGCTTTTAAAGATATAGCAATGCAATTATTGGGCAATTTTTATGATTATTATCTTAATAAAAAAAAAATATATATAAATATAGTTGTTGCAACGTCAGGAGACACAGGAGCAGCTGCTATAAATGCAATTAAAAAGAAGAAAAATGTGAACATATTTGTTCTTCATCCAAAAAATAAAATTTCAACTATTCAAAGAAAGTTAATGACAACAGTTAAAGAAAATAATGTATTTAATATTGCCATTAATGGTAATTTTGATGATTGTCAAAATTTAGTAAAATCTATGTTTTCAAATAAAGATTTTTCTAACTCTATCAATATGTCAGGAGTAAACTCAATTAATTGGGCAAGAATTATTGCTCAAACTGTTTATTATTTTTATAGTTTTTTTTTAATAAAAAAAGATCAACCAATAAATTTTTCTGTACCTACTGGAAATTTTGGTGATGTTTATGCAGGTTATTTAGCTAAAAAAATGGGACTACCAATTAATAAGTTAATTGTCGCAACAAATCAAAACGATATTCTTCATAGAGCTATTTTAAATGGCAAGTATGAAGTGGAAAAAGTTTTTGAAACTATTTCACCAAGTATGGATATTCAAGCTGCAAGTAACTTTGAAAGATTAATATATGATTTAAATAATTTTAATGACACTGAAACTAAAAATGCCATGGAAGATATAAACAGAAATGGAAAATATTTAATTTCAAAAGATAAAGTAGAAAAAATTAATAAAGATTTTATATCATCTAGTTTAAACAATGATGAAATATTGAACACAATAAAAATAGTTTATGAAAAATATAAAATTATATTAGATCCACATACAGCGATTGGATTTGGAGCATTAGAAAAGTTAAAATTAAAAGGAAATAATATTGTTTTATCAACAGCACATCCTTGTAAATTTCCTGATGCTATTAATAGGGCAATAAAAATTAAACCCGAGCTACCTAGTAAATTGAAACATGTTTTAAAAGAAAAAGAAAATTATGAGATAATTTCTAATAATTTAGAATTAGTAAAAAAATATATTAGAGATAAAATATTATGAAATTAAAAGAAAATGATAAAATACCAAAAGGTGAAGTTTTTTTATTAGAAGATGGGGAGCCTAAAAAAAGGAATATTCAAGAACTTTTAAAAGGCAAAAAAGTTATTTTGTTTGGTTTACCAGGTGCTTACACATCAATTTGTTCAACAAAACACTTGCCAAGTTATGTGAATTATTATGAAAAATTTAAATCTAAAGAAATTGATGAGATAATATGTATTTCTGCAAACGATCCATTTGTAATGAATGCATGGGGTAAAAGCCAAAATGTTGAAGATAAAATTATAATGATAGGTGATCCTTTTTTAAATTTTACCAAATCTATTGGTGCAGAAATTGATAAAAGTTCAAGAGGACTTGGTATCAGATCAAATAGATATACAATGTTGATTGATAATTTAAAAGTAATTAGGCTACAGGAAGAAAAAGATGCAGGCTGTTGTGAAATATCAGCTGCTGAAAATTTTTTAAATTTAATTTGATAGAGCAGATTTTTTAGCAAGCAAATCTACTTCTTCATTAAGGGGATCTCCAGAGTGAGCTTTGATCCATATCCATTTTATTTTAATTGATTTAGTTAATTTATAAAGCTCTAACCACAGTTCTTTATTTTTTACATCTTCTTTCTTAGAAGTTTTCCAATTATTTTTAATCCACTTATGTATCCATTCTGTAATTCCTAATTTTACATATTTTGAGTCAGTATAAATTTCTATGTACTTATTTTTGTTAATTTTTTTAAGGGCATTAATAGGAGCCATTAATTCCATTTTATTATTAGTAGTATTTTTTTCATTACCTGTTATTTTTGATATTTTTCCATCATCATTAATTATTACTGCCCAACCACCATCACCTGGATTATTTAAACAGGAGCCATCTGTATAAATTTTAATCATTAACTATAATAGTTTTTAAAATTATTAAAACGGTTATGAAAAATAAGTTTTTGAAAATACTCTTTAGGATCTTTAATTTTTATTAAAGCAGTTTTTGGTGTATTCAAGTAATCGTAAATTCTAGATAAAAGATATCTTAACGCAGCCCCTCTACAGAGTATATTTAAATTATTTTTTTCTAGTAAAGAAATTTTTTTAATACTTTCGTATCCTTTAATTAAGTTTATTACTTTTTTCTTATTCATAAAAAATTTACCATTTTTATTTTCAAAACATAAAGCATTTATACATATTGCAATTTCATACATTAAATAATCATTACATGAAAAGTAGAAGTCTATAAATCCAACAAATTTATTTTTTTTAAAAAAAATATTGTCAATAAATAAATCTCCATGAATAATTCCTTTGGGCAGTTTTTGAGGCCACTGTTTTTTTATTTCATTAAGATTTTTGATAAGTATTGATTGAAGGCTAGGAACAATTTTTTTTGATTTAAAATTTATGTTTTTTAATAGTTTATCCATATTATTAATAGACATAGAGTTTTTTCTAAATAACTTAATTTTATTTGATGATAAGTGAAGTTTTGCAACATTTTTTCCAATTTCATAACAATTTTTATTATTTAATTTTTTTTTATCCTTGCCTTCTATAAATGTGACAATACTTGCGGGTTTATTTTTTATTGATATTAAATATTTTCCATTTTTATTTTTTATTGGTCTAGGACAATTAATATTATGGTTATTAAATTTTTCCATTAAATTCATAAAAAAAGGCAAATCTTTTTTTTGAACTCTTTTTTCAAAAATAGTTAAAATATATTTTTGATTTTTGGTTTTTAGAAGATAGTTAGTGTTTTCTATTCCTTTTTTAATACCTTGAAATCTAACTATTTTATTAAGTCCAAATTTTTGGGCTATTAAGATAATATCATTTTTATTTATTTTTGTATATACGGCCATTTAATTTACCTGGAACTTTAAAAACAATATTTTCTTTTACAATTTCAATTTCATCAATTTCAACAATAAATTTATCTTTAATTTTATTAATAAAATCTTCAACTAAAATTTCTGGTGCTGAGGCTCCTGAGGAAATTCCTATAGTTGAACAATTTTTAATTTTATCTATAGGTATCCTGCTTTCAGAGTTAATAAGTTCTGCATTTTTACAACCTGTCTTTTGTGCAATTTCAACCAATCTTACTGAATTTGATGAATTTCTACTTCCAATAACAAAAAACATGTCACAATTTTTTGCTATTTTTTTTACAGCTGCTTGACGATTAGTTGTTGCGTAACAAATATCATCTTTTGCAGGTTTTTTTATTTTGGGAAATTTTATTTTAAGAGCATTGATAATATTTTTTGTATCATCAACAGAAAGTGTAGTTTGTGTAATGTAACCAATTTTTTTCTTATTTATTGGAGTAAAACTTTTAACATCTTCTACAGTTTGTATCAAATCTATAGAGTCTTTGGGTAGTTGCCCCATAGTTCCAATAACCTCTGGGTGGTTTAAATGGCCAATTAAAAGAATATGGTAATTTGCTTTATATAAATTTTCTGCTTCCCTATGTACTTTCGAAACTAGTGGGCACGTGGCATCAATATATTCAATTTTATGTTTAATTGCTTCAGCTGGTACTGCTTTTGGAACACCATGTGCAGAAAAAATTACAGGCCTAGACGTATCTTCAATTTCATTTATTTCTTCAACAAAAATAGCTCCAATTTTTTTTAAACTATTAACGACATGTTGGTTATGAACTATTTCGTGTCGAACATAAACAGGAGCACCATATTTATTTATACTTTTTTTAACAATTTCTATTGCCCGTTCAACTCCAGCACAAAAGCCTCTCGGTGCAGCTAATAAAATTTTAATTTTTTTATTTTTCATTTTTTTAAAGATACACAAGCAATTTAATGCATTATAAATTAATTTTTTTTAATGATAATTTTGTTTCTTCTAAATTTTTATTAAAAAGATTTTCAAGTTTTGATTTATCAATTGAAGTAGTAATAATTTTTTTGACAGATTCTACTGAAATTTTTATAGACAAATCTTTTATTTCTTTGAGAGCAGATTCTTTCATTTGAGAAATTTTCTTGGCAGCTAAACCTTTTTTAATTTCAGAAGATTTGTGAAATTTATTATTCATTTCAATTAATAATTTATCACTATCTTTTTTAGTTTTTTCTAAAATATTTTGACCAATGTTTTCTGCAGAATCCAACTTAATTTGAGCATTATCTAGTAAAGCTTTTGCTTCAGATCTAAGTTTTTCACTTTCAACAATTTCATTTTTAATATTAGAAATAAGTTCGTTTAATAGATTATTAATTTTTTGAGGTATTTTTAAGTAAATTAGTACACTAAAAAATATTATAAATGAAACAGCTACCCAAAATGTTGCATCAATTGTCATAATAATTATCCTTATTTTTTTTTGAAAGATCATCTACTATTGCTGATATACTACTGTTATTTACTTCTACCCCTATTAATTTGTGTATTAAATCACCAGATGTTTCAATTGCAATTTTATTAATCTTTTCTGGAGCTTTATTTTTTAGATTTTGTATCTCAATTTCAGCTTTTTTTATTTCTTCATTAAGATCATTATCTGAACTTTCTTTTTTTTTAGCAATATCTTTTAAAATTTTTTTTCGTTCTTGATTAAAATAATTTTTTGCTTCACTTTTACTGTCTTGAATAATTTTATTATATTCATTAATTTTTTTTTCACTTTCTTCTCTGTATTTTTCTGCGGCATTAATATTTTCTAAAATTTTTAATTTTCTTATTTCAAGGTTAGTGCTTATTTTTGGAAGTATTAATTTAGAAAGCACTATATATAATATTCCAAATGTTAATGTTAACCAAACAATTTGAGAAACCCAAAATTCTGGATCTAGTTGAGGCATTCCTCCACTTTCAGCCGCAAAAGCTTCCTTTAAAAACAGGAAGCTTAAAAATATTAAATAAAAAAATATTTTCTTAATCATTAAATTTAAAATGCAAATAAAATAATTAAGGCAACCACTAAACCAAATAAGCCAGTAGCTTCAGCTAATGCAAAACCTAATAATAAGTTAGGAAATTGTTTCTGAGCTGCTGATGGGTTTCTCATTGCACCTGATAGGTAATTACCAAAAATAATACCTATTCCAATACCAGCACCAGCTAGTGCAATTGCCGCTAGTCCAGCTCCGATCATTTTTGCTGCTTCTAATTCCATTATATCCTCCTTGTGTTAATTAATGGTGTAAATTTAATGCATCATTTAAATAGATGCATGTTAAAATTGCAAAAACATATGCTTGAAGAAAAGCAACTAAGATCTCCAAACCTGTTAAAGCAACTGAAAAACTCAGTGGAAGCCATCCACCGACAATCCCGAGACTTATAACAAAGCCCCCGAAAACTTTCATCATAGTATGACCAGCCATCATATTTGCAAATAAACGAACAGACAGACTAATTGGTCTACTTAAATATGATATAATTTCAATAATGACAATAAGTGGTAACAATACTAATGGTACCCCACTTGGAACAAATAATTTTAAATAACTAATACCATGTTTCATAAATCCAATAATTGTAACACCAATAAAAATAAATGAAGCCAGCATAAAAGTCACAATAATGTGGCTGGTAACTGTAAAAGTATAAGGAATCATTCCAAACATATTGCAAAATAAAACAAACATAAAAAGTGAAAAAATAAATGCAAAATAGGGTTTTGCTTTTGATCCAGCTGTATCGCTTATCATTTTTGAAACAAACGTATAACTAAGTTCAGTCAAAAGCTGAATCTTGCTTGGTATTAAAGAATTTTTTTTTGATCCAAAATTAAAAATTAACAAAATCGTCACAGAACTAATAACCATGAATAAGCTAGCATTAGTAAAAGATAAGTCTATTTCTCCCAATTTAATTTCAGGGCCAATTCTATGAACTTCAAATTGGTGCATCGGATTTGTTGCCATAATTTCTTAAATTTATTTTTGCATTTTTTTCGCAGATTTGAAGACATTTAAAATACCTGCAATTACCCCTACGAAAAAAAATATTAATATTAACCAAGGTTTAGTACCAAAGGTCTTGTCTAAAATAAACCCAATAATTGTCCCAACTACCACTGCAGACACTAATTCTGTGCTCATTTTAAAGGCAGTTCCAATTGATGAGGGTGGCTTATCGTCTTTAAATAATTTTCTTTTAGAAGCTTTGTTTTTTGCAATCTCTAGGCGAGTTTTAAACTGATCTTTTGGCATTAAATTATTAAGCCACCATACTTTCAGCTTTTTGTAAATCAACGGCAACTAATTGACTAACTCCCTTTTCTGGCATTGTTACACCATAAAGTCTATTCATCTTAGACATGGTTAATGCATGATGGGTAACTATTATAAATCGTGTGTTAGTTATTTTGGTTAATTCGTCAAGTAAGTTACAAAATCTAGTTACGTTTGCATCGTCTAACGGAGCATCAACTTCATCAAGAACGCAAATAGGAGAAGGGTTAGTTAAAAAAACTGCAAAAATTAATGATAGAGCTGTTAAAGCTTGTTCGCCCCCAGAAAGTAAAGTTATAGATTGCAATCTTTTTCCTGGAGGACTAACAAACATTTCAAGTCCCGCTTCAAGAGGATCATCTGAATCTATTAGTTCTAGTTTAGCGCTTCCTCCGTTAAATAATTTTGTGTAAACTTCACTAAATTTTCTATTAACTTTTTCAAAAGCATCCAAAAGCCTTTCTCTACCCTTTTGGTTTAATTCATTAATACTCTCTTTTAGCTTAACTATAGCCACAGATAAATCTTGTCTATCTTGCTCCATTTTTTTTATTTGTATCTTGTATTTAGTAGTTTCTTCATCAGCACGTAGATTAACAGAGCCTAATTTTTCTCTTTCTCGCTTTTTTTTATCAAGTTGTTCTTCTTGATTTACTGTATTTGGTAAGTTTTTTTCTTCGCGAAGATTAGAATTTTCAAGCATGCTATTTTCGTTAAGATTTAGGTCTGTATTAACTCTTTCTAATAAGTCATCTCTACGTTTTTTTAGACCATAAATTGTTGCTCCAGAACTAGCTTTTCTTTCTCTTATCTGGATAGATTTTTCTTGAGTTTCATTTAATTTAGACCTTAAAGAATTAATCTTTTTATCTATTTCTTCTATTGTAGTTTCATTTTCAATTTTTTCTTTCTCAGAGATTCTTAAATTTTCAGATGTTTGACCTTTTTTTTCAGCTTGAATTTGGGGTTGTTTTTCAAGTTTACTTAATTGATTTAATAATTTATTTTTTCTATCATTTAATTCGTTTACCATTTTTTCTGAATTTAAAAGTAAATTTTTCCAGCTTTCTATTTCTGTTTCTATAGATTTAACTCTTTCACTTCTTTTGATTGATTCTTTTTTGATAGATTGATTTTTACTAAAACTATCAGCATAACTTTCTTGTAATGATTTGATACTTTCATTTTTAATATTTATTTCTGAAATTTTATTTTTTGTTTCACTATTATCTAATTTTTGAATTACACTATCTATTTCAACTAAACATTGTTCAAGCAAACTATCAGCTTGACCTAAATGATTTTTATTAATTAGGTCTTTAATTGTTTTAATATTACTTTTTAATTCCTTTATAATTTCAACATTTTGAGTAAGATTTTCACTTGCAAATATATTAAGTATTTTTTCAACATTTTGCTGTTCTACTTTAAGTTTGTTTTTTGCACTTTCTAAATCATTATTAGATAATTTTTCTGTTTCGAAATATTTGGAATCTATTTCTATTAATTCATTTTTTTCCTCTTTTAATCTTTTTTCATTAGATTTAGCATCAATTACAATACCTTTTTCTCTATCCGTGTCTTCTTCTATTGTTCTTAAAGATTTTTTAATATTTTCTATTTCATCTTGTGTTCTTATATTTTCATCATCTAAATTTTTTAATTCTAAATTTAATCGTTGTATTTTTGACAAATTTTCAATATTTTTTTCACGTAAAGGAATTACTTTGTCTGTTTCATTTTTAATTAAATTTTCAAATTGACTTATTTGATTATTGAATCCACCAACTTCATCTTCAGCTTCACTATTAATTTCATTTTCTAATTTAATTTCATGATCAATATCTTTAAGTCTTAAATAATATAAACCAGCTTCAATTTTTTTAATTTCTTCAGAAATAATTTTATATTTTGTTGCTTCTTCAGCTTGTTTTTGAAGGTTGGTTAATTGTCTTTCTTGCTGCCTTCTAAGCTCATCTGCTCTTTTAAGGTTGTTATCAGCAGCACCTAATCTTAGTTCAGATTCATGTCTTCGAACATGTAGTCCCGCGATTCCTGCGGCTTCTTCTAAGATAGCTCTTCTATCTATCGGTTTTGCAGTTACAAGAGCGCCTATACGACCTTGACTAATCATTGAGGGAGAATGTGCACCAGTTGATAGATCTGCAAAAAACATTTGTGTATCTCTTGCTCTAACCTCCTTATCATTAATATAGAATTTTGACCCTTTATCTTTTTCAATCTTTCTTTTAATTTCTATTTTATCTGAATTTTGAAATTGTATTGGTCCTTCATTATTTTCATTATCAATGCTAATTGATACCTCTGCAATATTTTTAGATGGCTTATTTGAGGTTCCTGAAAAAATTACATCTTCCATTCCAGATCCTCTCATACTTTTTGCAGAAGTTTCTCCCATACACCACCTTAGAGATTCAACTATATTAGATTTACCACATCCATTTGGGCCAACTATTCCAGTAAGACCTTTTTCAATTAAAAAATTAGTTTTTTCTGCAAAAGATTTAAATCCATTAAGTTGGATTTTTCTAAATTTCATTTACACACTTATATCAGTTTTTCGATGAATTTTTTTAAATTTTTGTAATTTAAGGTTTTATCAAACTTTTTATTGTTAATTATTATCGTAGGAGTAGCATTTATTTTAAATTTTTTTACACCTTCTATGCGATCATTTAAAATGTAATCTTCGATAGCTTTATCAGTTGTACATTTTTCAAAATTTAAAGAAATATTTTCATCTTTTAAAAGTTTTTGCAAATTTCTATTTGCATCTTCAACAGTTTTACCTTTTACCCATTTATGTTGATTAAAAAATAAAAAGTGAAGAAGAGTTGAATCTCCATTATTTTTACACTGTGCTATTTTAGAAGCATTTAATGCTGCCATATCTAATGGAAAATGTCTAAATTCAATTTTCACTAAGCCAGTATCTATAAATTCTTTTTTTAGATCCGGATAAATATCCTTATGAAAATTTGCACAATGACTGCAGGTTAAAGATTCATATGTAATAATAGTTACTTTCGCATCCTTTTTACCTTCTGAAATTTGTTTAATAAGTTTTGAATTTTCAGCAATTAGGTTGTTGCTAAAAGTTAAAGATAAAATAGTTAATAGTAAAAATATTTTTTTCATTTTTGTTTAAAAAATTTACTTAATTCAATTAATGATTTTTTAATTTTATCATTTTTAATATTGACT
>Ga0315339_1000623_pt1 | contig 41363 bp, 33 predicted proteins | sample ASW17metaG_FD_204514 | JGI IMG/M metagenome (GOLD analysis project Ga0315339, IMG submission 204514) | Ammonia-oxidizing marine archaeal communities from Pacific Ocean, United States - ASW #17 | ecosystem: Environmental > Aquatic > Marine > Oceanic | place: USA: California | collected 2016-12-05 | reverse complement strand
GATTTGCCGTCGACCGGCGCTTTTGACCAAGCTAGCCAAGACGATGCGCGCTTTCGGCCCCACTTACAGAACAGCGCGTACAAAAACATCGCCACCCGGCCATTTATCGGGACGAGAGCAACGTAGATTGATATTTGTTGAACCTGCCGTCCGGTCCACGCGCACGTATCGAAAAAATTGAGGAGACCAAGAATGGATTTAAGGACTTGTCTAGTTGCGCTCGGCGTATTTGGACTTACCAGCTGCTCCGAAGCCCCACGGGAACCGGGACAGGCGACAGAAAGCGCACCCGATGACCGACCCAATATCCTGTTGATCATTGCTGATGATCTCGGCTACACCGATATCGGCGCCTTCGGTAGCGAGATTCCAACACCGAATCTCGATGAACTGGCATTCCAAGGCGCACGTCTCACCAACTTCCATACTGCCAGGGCATGCCAGCAGACCCGTGTGATGATGATGGCGAGCAGCGGCGTCTCCCCCGCGCTAGAAATACGTCCCAGGCTGGAAAGTAACGAGAGAGCCAACCGCTTGAGCCTCGACTGGGCCACGCTCCCAGAGCTTCTTCAGGACGCCGGGTACGAGACCTATATGACCGGCAAGTGGGACCTGGGCTTGGAACCGGGCTATACGCCGGCGACTCGCGGTTTCGACCGCTCTTTCGTGCAATTAGGCGCTTCAGCCAGTCATTTCGCCGAGGTCCTGTGGGGAGAGGAAAGCTTCTACGAGCTCGATGGTGAGCGAGTTGAATATGCGGACATGCCGACGGACTTCTATTCAACAAACTATTACACCGAAAGGATGCTAGAGTTTCTGAGATCCAATGACGGCGACGCCCCGTGGCTAGCGTACGTTCCTTACACCACACCACATTGGCCCCTACAGGTACCCGAAGACTCGCTCGACCGCTTCGCCGGGACATATAACCCCGGTTACGACGTGCTCCGCGAAGCCCGAATGGTTCGCGCGAGCGAGCTGGGCGTGGTCCCGCCAGGTGCAAGCGCAGCTGACTTCCAACCAATGGCTCCACCCTGGACTACCTTGACGACCGAAGAAAAGCGTGAATTCGGACGTGCCCAGGAGATTTATGCCGCCATGATCGAGAACCTCGACACCAACGTCGGTCGGCTGATCGATCACTTGAGAGAAACCGGCGAGCTGTCCAACACCATCGTTATATTCACCTCCGATCATGGAGCCTCTTCCGCTGACCACGGCCACAGCACGCGCCAGCCGAGACAGCAGGGACCGCAAGTCCCGGATTTCATCGACAATCGATTCGAGAACTGGGGGCGGCCGAATTCCTTTGTGGATCATGGGCAAGGATTCGCAGAGGCGGCCACGGCTCCTTTGAAAGGCTACAAGGGCACCCACAGCGAAGGTGGTCTTCGTGCGGCAGCCTTTGTCTACTTTCCGAGCGAGGTGGCTCAGGGCGAAGTCAATGACACGTTCATGACAGTGATGGATATTCTCCCAACGTTCCTGGAGATCGCCGGAACCGAACATCCAGGCGCGGTCAACTACAAGGGCCGCAATATCAACCCCATCCGCGGCCGATCGTTCTGGCCCCATCTCACCGGCAGAACGGAAACGGTTCACCAACTGACCGACGTGGTGGGTTGGACACAGGGCAACGGTGGCGCACTCATTCAAGGGAATTACAAAATCGTCAGACAGCAGGTACCCGGGGGGGCGGTAACACCCGAGCCATGGCGCCTTTACAACCTGGACGACGATCCCGGCGAGGGAACCGACCTAGCCACAGAGTTGCCGGACCTCGTTAGGAACCTCGCTCAAGAGTGGGAAAACAACTGGCGCTGAAGCGTCGAGAGGAACTCATCATGGCGGATCAAGCCACGCTTAGAAGCGTAGCTGAGCGGCTACGCTCGGCGAGTGGATTCTCGCCCATCGAGACCATTCACGGAGAACTCAACGGTATCGAAGACGCTTACGAGATCCAGGCGATCAACCGGGCCGAATGGATCACCCAGGGCCGACTCGTGACCGGCTACAAAGTGGCCTTCACTACACCGGAATCACAGCAGATTTTCGGCACCCACGAGCCCGCTTACGGCACGCTATTCGAGGATATGCATTTTTACTCGGATAGAACGATTCCAGCCGGGCGACTTGCCCATCCCAAGCTCGAAGGAGAGATCGTGCTGGAACTAGCCATGGACCTGCCAGCAGAAACGTTACCACCCGAGGAGGTCGCCGCCGCGGTTGGTGCCTTCTACGTCGCGCTCGAAATACCCGATGGCTCGTTCGCAGGCAAGTTCAACGCCGTCGACATGGCCGCGGACAACGCCGCGGCCGCCGGTTATGTACTGGGCGACCGCCTGGAAATGACCCCCGACACCAACCTGGCCGCACTCTCGATGGAAATGCAACACAACGGAAAAGTGGTGTCGTCCGGCGCAGCATCCACTTGCATGGGGGATCCCATGAACGTGCTGATCTGGCTGCAGGCGGCGCTAGCGAGCCGTAACGAAGAGTTGAAGGCCGGGCAGATCGTGTACTGTGGCAGTCTGGTCCCGATTATTCAGGTGGGGCCCGGAGATACATTCCACGCAACAGTCGAGAACGCGGGCTCGGTAAGCTGCCGTTTCGACGAATAGCGGCCTAGGCTAGGAGTCCCCCGCTTTCCGAGCCTGCTCGAAACGCTCGAGCTGCTCGTCGGTCGCGGGAGGCTGATGATGGGCCTTCCAGTCACCGTAAGGCATCCCATGGACCATCTCTCGCGCGTTATCAAGACCCACATCTAAACCACGTGCGCGAGCAACCTCTACATACCATTTGCTCAGGCAATTACGGCAGAAACCAGCGAGTATCATCAGCTCGATGTTCTGCACATCCTTGCGCTCGCCCAGATGTTCGATGAGGCGGCGGAACACGGCCGCTTCGAGTTCGGTTTGGGCTGTCGAGTCCATCCTATATCTCCTTCAACGGTGTTCACTGGCCACCTGCAGTATATCGGGCCAGAGTCGACCCACATCGGTCCCCTGCGAACGCTCTGAAAACTTCGCCAACAGGCGCCGCGCCTGGCCAGCAGAGAACTCATTAACCCAGTCCCCGACGATCCCCTTGCGGATAAACCCGGGCATATTCTCCGGGCGCCGGCTCGCCCAGCGACTTTGATTCTGCCGCATACTCTCGAAACTGCTGTGACGAATTACATCTTCGACGATCTTCTCGTCATCAACGGCCCCAACTTCGAGGAAAGCACCAACCCTTTGGACCGTGGTCCGGATATCCCCCTTCATTGACTCATAAGTCACAAACAGTACGTTGCGGTCGTCCTTATGCGCGTACCACGACATCAGGTTGTCGAAATAGTCTCCGAAGTCCACTTCTCCTCTCATGAAACACTCGAAAAATTCTTCGAATGTTCCCTCATAAAAATCATAGTGCTTTGGAAATCCACGCGTGTGATGAAAGAAAGATACGGCACAGTCAAAGGGGTTTCGAGCGACATAGAGATAGCGGGCCTGCGGATGGTAGGGCGTCATGGCGAACGGAAGGTGTGTCTTTATGAGACGGGGCTGCGGAAGTCTAGTGACACCGTCTCGACCAACTTCCTCCAGATGCGGAAAAACGTCTGCCAATCTCTTGCCGGCCGCGAGTGGCTCACCCTGGTGCATTATCAGATAGACGATATTCTGCAGCCAGGTCGTACCGCATTTTGGGTACGAGGTAACGATGATGTCATCCGACTCAGCGGGACACTCCAACGCCGAAGCAAGCCCTTCAGGTGGAAAACCCATCGGCATGCGCAGAGCACCCTGCTCGTTATAGCTTGGCTTTCGACCCATGAACTGACTTTACCAGCCACACCACTGCCAAGGTTTGCCTCCGGTGGAAATACTACAGCCTGAACGTATTAGTATATTTGATGGATGGTCTCAACCGATTGGATCGCGCCCCCCGGGTTCGTCGCGTAAGATAACTGCTGCCACCCGAAAGCAGAGTAACCGAGCGTCTTGATCCTACGCTGACGTTGCAACCGGACGACCTTGCCGCTGCACTCCGCAATACGTATAAGGGCATAACGAACGTCGGACAGATATCACTCGCAGGAGCACCAAGTAATGAGTCGTTCCATCAGCCAGGCCATACTTCTCGCAGGAGCTTGTACATTTCTCGGTTCCTGCACACCCGAAACCATAGAGGTGCCGGTACTGCAGACTGTTGCCGTCGTGCCGGACCATCTTCGTCCACCCGTCATGGGACTTAACGCAGGTGTTTCTGCCGGGCATCCTCTAACCAGCGCCGCTGCACTCGAAGTCCTGCAAAACGGCGGTAATGCGTTCGACGCGGGCGTAGCCGCACTCCTCGTCGGGGGTGTGGTGGAACAAGATCTTTACAGCCTGGGCGGCGAGGCTCTGGTCCTTGTTTACCCGCAGTCCGAGCGCCGGGTGACCTCAATCGTCGGTCAGGGGTGGGCGCCCAGGGACGCCACGATCGACTGGTATCGCCAGAGAAACAAGAACCTGAATGGATACGGGTTGGACCCAGCCGTTGTGCCGGGTGCTCTCCACGGCGCACTCACCGTGCTTGAGCGTTGGGGCACAATGACCTTCGAGGAGGTATCGGCTCGGGCGATCGAGTACGCGGAAGTAGGTTTCCCTCTCAGAACTCGGACTGCACTTGCAATCCAAAGGGAAAAGGATTTCATAGACCAGTGGCCAGACAACCAACGTTATTGGTACCGGCCCGACGGTACGACCTACTACCCTGGAGAGATCATTCGCCTGCCAACGCTTGCCGCTACGTTGAAGAAAATGGTCGATGCGGAGCGTTCCGCGTCGACCCAAGGTCGAGTCGCTGCAATCGCCGCAGCCAAAGATCGCTTCTACAAGGGTGATATTGCTCAAGAGATGGTGGAGTTTCTCCAGGCGCACGGTACACCGTTCGTATTGGATGACTTCTCGGAGTTCTACGCGAGAGTCGAGGAACCTACGAGCACCACCTACAAGCAGTACACGATCTACAAACAATCCTTCAATAGCCAGGGCCCGTCGTTGCTCCAGACTCTGAATATCCTTGAAAATTTCGACCTCAGGAGAATGGGGCATAACAGCACCGACTATCTCCATACACTCATCGAAGCCATGAAGCTTAGCTATGCTGATCGTGACTCGTTTTACGCGGATCCCGATTTCGTGGATATCCCGGCGGAAGGGCTACTCTCGAAGGAGTACGCCGCGGAACGGGCACAACTGATCGATATGGAGCGTGCCTCAGAGACGTATGTGGCCGGTAACCCGTTTGCCTTCGATAATTCGTTCGAGAGCATCGCCGACTGGCAGTACTGGATGGCAGGCGTCGCTGAACCCGAGCGGACCGAACCTCAATTGCTCGCGAGGGTCGATCCCTCCGAGAAGGACACCACACACATCGCCATCATCGACAAAGACGGGAACGTCTTCGACAGTACACCGAGTGGCGGCTGGATCGGCGGCGCCGTAATTTTGGGGAACACCGGAATCGCTATGAGCGTTCGCGGCGAGCAATTCTGGCTCGACGAGACACGTGCTGCACAACTTCGGCCTCGTTCACGCCCCCGCTACACGCTGACTCCTAGTATCGTGCTGCGAGACAGTGAGCCCTTTCTCGCAATCGGATCTCCGGGAGGAGACAACCAGGAACAGACGATACTCCAAACCTTTCTGAACATCGTCGAGTTCCCGGCAGACTGGTACCCGAACATGCATCAGGCACTTCAGCCGCCCCGTGTTCAAACACTCCACTTTCGGGCTTCGTTCTGGCCTCACGAATCGGGCTTCAATCGCATCAACGTTGAAACCAACTTACCCCCGGAGGTGATTCGGGGCCTGGAAAATCGCGGACATATGGTTAATCGCGTGCCGCCGCTAAGCATTCCAGCCTGTGCAACCATCGTGATGCTCGACCCTCGGGACGGCGCTCGTATCGCTGGAGCGGACGCAAGACGCGACTGTTACGCGATAGCGTATTGACGGTCAGCCCCGAAGGGGATCGGTGACGCCGAGCACCTGAATAGCGAGTAGGCCCAACAGACCCGTGGCCACAAGGTAGTACATCGTCGGTAAAATCGTCCGGCGTAAAGTCGCGCCCTCCTGGCCCAACAAGCCTACGGTTGCGGATGCAGCAACCACGTTGTGGATGGCAATCATATTACCCGCCGCCGCACCCACGGCCTGCAGTGCGACAACCATCGCGGACGAGATATCTAGAGCGGTCGCAACTCCATGTTGAAACAATGAAAACATGAGGTTACTGACCGTATTGCTGCCTGCAATGAACGCGCCCAAGGCACCGATAAAAGGCGCGAAGAACGGCCATACTACTCCCACGTTCATCGATACCCACTCGGCCATGGCAATCGGCATGCTCTGGATATCGAGTGCGTTGACGTCCGAGTTAATGTAGATACGCACCATCGGCACGGCAAACACGAGAACGAAACCTGCCCCCAACAGCGTTCGCGTCGACTCAAAAACAGCTGCCGTGAACTGTCTGACCCGCACGCCATGCAACACTACCGTCACGAGTGCGACGATGAGCAGCATGGCAGCAGGAAGATAAAAGGGTGTCGTGGTTGCGGTAACTGATGTCCCAAGAATGTCTTCCCAGCGAAAAACGATAGATCTCAATGCCGCGCCGAATGGAAGTTGCGGGAGCCGCGTCAGGACGAGTAAGGCAGCAACCAGCAAGTACGGCATCCAGGCCCGCGCGGGGGACATAACCTTGTTAGGTGTCTCCAGACGCATTTCCAGCTTGCCCATCCAGTTGTCGGGCCACTCAGTTCGCTTCGGAAAGTCCCAAGTGTCGTTCGGTACCAGAAACTTTTTCCGAGCCGCCGTCGTGACTATGGCCAGCCCAACCAGGCCACCCAGGAGCGAAGGAAATGCTGGCCCGAGCAGGACGCCGGTAAAGTAATAAGGTACCGTGAATGCCACGCCGCCGAACAACGCGAAAGGCCAGACCGACAGGCCCTCGGTCCACGAACGGTTTTCACCGAAGAAGCGGGTCATCATCATGATCATAAACAACGGCATGATGGTCCCGACGATCGCGTGCAGTAGAACGACGTGGGAGGTAATGAGCTGGAGGTACTCCGAGAACTCCAGACCGGCACTAGCAAGTTGTTGGGTGACGTCAGCGCTGTCTAGTCCTCCCCTCACACCGACCAGAATGGGCGTCCCCACTGCCCCGAAGGTGACAGGTGTGCTCTGCACCATCATTCCGAGCATGACGGCAGTCATTGCCGGAAAACCGAGCGCCACCAGCAGGGGCGCCGTGATGGCCGCAGGTGTGCCGAATCCGGACGCGCCCTCGATGAAGCAACCGAACAACCAACTCACAATGACGACTTGAACGCGCCGATCAGGCGTGATCGTTGTGAAACCCGACCGAATCGCCGCAATAGCGCCCGAGTGCTTCAGCACGTTGAGCAGCAGGATCGCCGCGAAAATGATGAAGAGAATCTCGGAGGCGATGAAAAGACCCTGAATGCTGGCCGCGACAATTTGTGCCAGCGGCATCGTCCAAGCTATCCCACCGATGAGCACCGCAAGCACGTAAACCACAGGCATAGCCACTCGGGCAGGTAAACGGAAGCCTACAAGGAGTACGGCCGCAACCAAGATCGGGAGAATCGCCAATAACGCCTGAACCCAGAGTGGCATTGTCTAGCCCTATTTTCTTGTTGTTCTTGTACGGACCGGCACGGACCATAGCACAACCTCATGAGGCTAGCTCGCCATCCCCGAAAGGATTGTCTATCCTCCGCTACCTACGGATCCGGCCGGATCGCCGGGATGAACGCCACCGTAAAAGAGATAGGAGCCACATGACTTCGAACGGGTCTGACGTCCTCGTCGTAGGCTGCGGGAACGCTGCTCTGTGCGCAGCTCTAGCCGCAGAGGAAAACGGCGCTGCGAGTGTGACCGTGCTCGAGCGTGCGCCGGATGATGAGAGCGGCGGGAACAGCCGTTTCACCGCCGGAGCCATTCGATTTGCCTATTCCGGGGTCGACGACCTGTTGGAGCTAATACCCGATCTCTCCGAGAACGACATCGCTATAACCGACTTCGGTTCCTATACCGAAGACCAGTTCTTCGACGATATGTACGAAGTGACGCAGTACCGCTGCGATCCCGACCTAATCGAATGCCTCGTGCGGTACTCCAAAGAAACCATGCTGTGGATGCGCGACAAAGGCGTTCGCTTCATCCCCATCTACGGCCGCCAAGCTTTTAAAGTCGACGGCAAATTCACCTTTTGGGGCGGACTGACAGTGGAATCCGTCGGCGGTGGACCCGGCCTCGTGGATAGCCTTACTCGGGCATGTCTCAAACGCGGCATCGACATTCAATACGATACTAGGGCTGTTGAGCTCGCGTCGGACGGCAAGAACGTCACGGGCGTGGTGGTGCGAAGAGGCGGAGAGCGTCCCGAAACAATACCGGCCGACGCGGTAGTGCTTGCCTCCGGCGGCTTCGAGGCGAACCCGGAATGGCGGACACGGTATCTTGGTCCCGGCTGGGAAATCGCGAAAGTGCGAGGCACTCGTTTCAACACCGGCGACGGCATCAAGATGGCATTGGACATCGGCGCAGCTTCTTATGGGAACTGGTCCGGTTGTCACGCAGTAGGCTGGGACCGAAATGCGCCCGAGTTCGGCGACCTAACTGTCGGTGATCAATTTCAGAAGCACTCCTACCCTTTCGCAATCATGGTGAATGCGCATGGGCGACGGTTCGTCGACGAGGGAGCCGATTTTCGCAACTACACCTATGCGAAATACGGCGGTGAGATCATGAAACAACCGGGACAATTCGCCTGGCAGATATTCGACGCCAAGACGACGCACCTACTGCGCGATGAATATCACATTCGGGAGGTCACGAAAGCGAAAGCAGACTCGTTAGAAGAGCTGCTCCCCCACCTCGACGGTGTCGACGCAGAAACATGCCTCCAGGAAATCCAGGAATTCAACGCAGCCGTCAGGCAAGACATGCCATTCAACCCCAACATCAAGGACGGGCGATGCACGGAAGGCATCGACATCAATAAAAGCAATTGGGCCAATACCCTCGACGAGCCGCCCTTCGAAGCATATGCGGTTACCTGTGGAATCACATTTACTTTCGGCGGCCTGCGCATCAATACGGAAGCACAGGTCCTGGATACAGATCTGCGTCCCGTGCCGGGACTGTACGCGGCGGGAGAGCTGGTCGGCGGGATCTTTTACAATAACTACCCCGGTGGCACAGGTTTGATGTCCGGCTCCGTCTTCGGAAAGATCGCCGGCACCACTGCGGCAAGAGGACAGGTTTGAGCACGATTGACCGAAGGAGCTTCTTAAAGTCTTTCTCGCTCGGAATGGGCGCGTTGGGCTTAGGCCTGTCCAGAGCGCAGGGCGGCAGATTCTCCGGCGAGATTGTCGAACTTGTCATTCCCTTCAAGGAGGGCGGTGGGTCCGATACATGGGGCCGTTTCAACGCCCCTTTCCTGTCCCGTTACCTCCCTGGACAGCCGACAGTCATCGTACGAAACGTGCCCGGTGGCAACTCGATCGCCGGTGCCAATCGTTTCGCAGCTCGCGCCCGCCCCGACGGGCTCTCTGTCCTCGGGACGTCGGCCTCGACGCAGTTTCCCTATCTCATGAGCGACCCGCGCGTGGACTACGACTACAGAGACTGGCGCGTACTCATGGCATACGGCACAGGCGGCGTGGCCTACGTGTCGACCGATCTTGGGGTCTCCAGTGTCACAGATCTCAACGACATCATGGACCGGCCCCTGCTCTACGGGAGTCAGGGCCCCACCTCGCTGGATCTGGTACCCGTCCTAGCCTTCAAGCTTCTGGGGCTCAACGTGCGCCCGATATTCGGCATGAGCGGGCGCGGTGCCGGGCGTCTTGCCTTCGAGCGTGGCGAGGTCAACATTGACTATCAGACCTCGACTGCTTACCTGCGCAACGTCGTCCCGCTAATTCAGCAGGGAGACGCTGTGCCATTGTTCTCGTGGGGCGCGCTGAACAGTGCGGGCGAACTGATTCGCGATCCGACGTTCCCGGACTTGCCTCACTTCGGTGAGGCTTACGAAGCCCTACACGGAGAAACTCCGAGCGGGCTCGAGTGGGAGAGCTGGTTTGCGTTCTTCACCGCGGGGTTCCCCGCGCAGAAGCTTCTCGTCGCCCCAGCAGAGACGCCGGACGAGGTCGTTCAAGCGTACGAAAACGCCGTGCAGGCGATGCGAGCGGACCCGGAATACCGTTCCCGGAAACCCGCCGCATTAGGTACCTACGAGCAGGTTACCGGTCCTGCTGCCCAAAGGATGTACGACCTAGCAACCAATGTGCCCCAGAGCGCTCGGGACTGGGTCAGAACGTGGCTAAGGGATGAGTTCCGAGTCAACCTCGAGGCCTGAAGTTGACTGAGGCGCTGTTAACCGCCCTCGCGAACCTCGCTACAGCCCAGCACGTTTTCCATCTGGTCCTCGGCGTATCGCTGGGCTTGGCCATCGGCGCGTTCCCTGGGCTCGGGGGCATTGCCGGACTGTCTATCATGATGCCGTTTCTCTACGGCATGGATACGACATCGGCACTCGCGACGCTGGTGGGACTGGTCGCGGTCATACCGACGTCCGACACATTCACTTCCGTCCTAATGGGAATCCCCGGTTCGAGTGCGAGCCAGGCCACAGTGCTGGACGGATTCCCCCTTTCTCAGCAGGGACAGGCCGCCCGAGCCCTGTCCGCCGCGTTCTCCGCCTCGTTGTTGGGAGGTATCGTCGGCGCGATAATTCTCACCCTGTTCGTGCAGATCGCTCGTCCGCTCATCCTTACCTTTGGCTCGGCCGAATTGTTCATGCTGGCACTGTTAGGGCTCTCTATGGTGGGCGTGATGTCCGGCGCAAGCCTGGTCAAAGGGCTCACCGCGTGTGGGCTGGGGCTGATGGTGGGATCCATCGGCGGCGCTCCAGCCACGGGTGAGTTCCGTATGACCCTCGGTGTTGACTATCTCTACGACGGACTCCCGTTGGTGATCGTGGGCATCGGACTCTTCGCGTTTCCTGAGATCACTGATCTTCTGCGCAAGGACCGGCCCATAGCAGCCGGTGGCATGCTAGCGGGAAAATGGCTCCATGGCGTTCGAGACGTGTTCCGTAATTGGTTCTTGTGCCTACGCTGCGCCGGCATCGGCACACTGATCGGCGCCATTCCTGGGCTCGGTGGGACGGTCGTGGATTGGATCGCGTACGGTCACGCAGTTCAAACAACGAAGGACAAGTCCCGGTTTGGAAAAGGCGACATCCGCGGCGTGCTAGCTCCCGAATCCGCAAACAACGCCAAGGAAGGCGGCGGCCTGGTGCCAACCTTATTGTTCGGTATCCCCGGTTCAGGCGCCATGGCCGTATTTCTCGGGGGCATGGTGCTGCTGGGTATCGAAGCCGGCCCCGCAATGGTCTCAAGCAATCTCGACCTAACCTACACGATCATCTGGTCGTTGGCACTGGCAAACGTGCTGGGTGCAGGCAGTTGCATGCTCTTGGCTCGGCCCATCGCGCGTCTGACCACGATCCCTTTCAACTTACTCGCCCCGTTCATGATCATGGTAGTAAGTTTCGCCGCTTTCCAAGCGACACGGCAATTCATGGACCTAGTTGCCCTATTGGGGATAGGACTCCTCGGCGTGATGCTGAAACGATTCGGCTGGTCACGACCCGCATTTCTGATCGGCTTCGTTCTAGCGGGGCAGGCGGAGGGCTACCTGAACCTAGCTGTACAGTTTTATGGCTGGGACATGTTTACCCGTCCGGGTGTACTCAGCATACTGGCAATCACCTTAGTCTCCGTCTGGCTCGGCGCCCGGGGCCAGGGAACCGAGGCCCGAGTCGCCGCGGCGGGACTGGAAGATACGTCGAACAGCTCACATCCCAAGGTGCGAACACCTCAGCTCGCGTTTCTGAGCGGAACGGTTGGCTTGCTCCTGTATGCTATTTGGAGCAGCCAGGAACTGTCTCCACTGGGCAGCATGTTCCCAACGGGCGTGGGTATCGTGACGCTCGGATTATGCGTCTATCTGGGCGCTATGCTGTTGTTTGGATCGCCTGAGAATTCGGCTAACTTCGACATTGAACAAGACACCGGAATTGTGGCCGGAAAGAGCGCTATCTGGCGCAATGCTGGTTGGTTCGGCGTGCTAGTCGCCATAACGGCGGTCCTGGGGTTTGTCTTGGGGACCGTGAGTTTCTTCGTCGCGTTCCTAAGGCTGAAGGCACAAGTGAGCTGGGGAATGACTATGCGACTAACAACTGCCGCGCTCGTCGTATTGACGGTCCTCACAAACTTCTTGCTCGTGGAGCTGCCGGCCGGTTTGCTGTCGCTTTACGTTGACCTCCCCTGGCTGATGGGGCAAATAGGATGAACCAGCGTAGCGTTCGGTGCACCTTCATGCGCGGTGGCACATCCCGCGGTCCCTTCTTCGAACTACGAGACCTGCCAGCAGAAATTAGCGTTCGAGATCGTGTCCTGCTCGCTGCCATGGGATCACCCGACGAGCGTCAAATCGACGGACTCGGTGGAGCAGATATGCTGACCAGCAAGGTCGCCATAGTGAGCCCATCGGAACAAGATGGGATCGACGTTGACTACCTGTTCGCTCAAGTTTGGCTCGACAAGGCAATCGTAGACACGGGGCCCTCTTGTGGAAATATGCTCGCCGGAATCGGACCGTTCGCGATCGAACGGGGACTTGTCAAGGCGACCGCCGAGGAGACCCGTGTCAACGTTTATAACGTAAACACCCAGAGTCGAATCGAGGCCGTAATCCAGACACCCCAAGGCCTCCTCACTTACGAAGGCAATCAGCAGATTGACGGGGTACCAGGAACAGCGGCACCCATCCTGCTCAACTTCAGCCAGGTAGTGGGATCGAAATGCGATGTCTTGTTCCCGACAGGCGCGTCTAAAGAGAAGATCCAAGGTGTGTCAGCAACCTGCATCGACGCGGCCATGCCTATGGTGATCCTGCGGGCGCAGGATCTCGGCCTCAGTGGCTACGAGGCACACGCAACCGCAGATGACCGCGAACTAATGCAACGCATTGAGGGCATCAGACTCGAGGCCGGAGAGCGAATGGGATTGGGTAACGTTACAGAGATGGTTATTCCTAAAGTCTCTATCCTCGCGCAACCACGCTATGGCGGAACGATTTCGTCGTGTTACCTCACACCACACCACGTGCACGCCGCCCACGCAGTGACAGGTGCGATTTGCGTCGCAAGCTGCGTCTCCATTCGCGAAACCGTTGCCGGCAACCTCGCGGACTCGATCGACAACCCAGGCACGATCCGTATAGAACACCCTTCGGGTACGATCGACGTGGAACTGGAAACCTCGGGCGGCGGAGCGGAAACGCAAATCGTACAAGCCGGTGTGGTTAGCACCGCGCGCAAGATTATGGATGGCCAGGTGTTCGTACCCGCGAGGCTCTGGCCATAAGGACAAGTTTTAACCAGTTTCCGGAAGAGTGCAGTTGAAGGGCTTGAGCTCGTTTCCAGGCACGTATGTCCAAAGCCCCTCCATAACAACCGGCTCCGAAAAATTCACCGGGTCCGTTATCCGTGCTTCCCAATTAAGGCGTGTCCCGTCAGCACTGACCGTAAACCGCTCGTCGATGATCGAATCCTCGCTCTGCGGCGTACCAAGATCGTCGACGAATCGCCAACCGATGTCGGTGGTTTGAATGGTGAGCGTACTACCCTCCCAGCGGCCCACAGAATGACCCATGCGCGGGTGGGCAAGCCAATCGCCATCATCGAGATCCGTCATCTGGATGTTACGAACACCGTCCCATTCCTCCAGCAACAGAACAAGATCTTCACCCTGGGCCACGAACTGGATCGGGTAAGGGTTATCCATTGCCGTTGGTATGCCAGGCGGTATACACCTCAGAGCCGGATCGTCTGAAGCATCGTAGACATCAACCGCGCCGCGCCCAACTACAGTCAAGGGGTATTGCGTGTTCCCCAAGCCAGTCCGCGGACGCTCAGTGGGTATCCACACTTTCAGTAATGCGGAGCGCGGATCCACATTGGCGTTCGGATCACGAGGCGCGGCTCGCTCCAGCCCGTAACGCCGTGCCACATCGGCCTGAAGTGGCACCTCTTCACCGTTCGCTAGGGTCATCGCACCGGCGAACATGGCCTTGAGCCCCCCCCGACCCATCCGCCCGTAGACACTAATTCGATCACCAACGCTGACTACGTCACGTGTGACCCCTATCCGTTCCAGAGTGTTTACGGAACCGAACTCTACTTCCCACCCTTCGTTCTCTCCGTTCTCGACTTCAACGGCAAGCGCAAAACGCACGTGAGGGTTTCTCCAGAAAATTGAGGTGATCTCACCTTCAACCTCACCGAATACATCTCTCTCGTAGAGCCCTGTCGACGCATGATGAGCACTCACGCTCAGCGCCCCAAGCACCGCACTCAACAGCACGCCAAAACGAATCATGAGCCTCTCCCCCGCAGAAGTCGTCGGTTTTATCAGCGATACAAGTTCCGGTTAGGACCGTTATTGTGCGGCCATTCTACCGTACCAACACCCTCAGCCCTCCAGGCCTTTGTGTTATTCTGATTTTCTAGTCCGTGAACCGAAACCACTAACGATCGCTGCCGTAGAGATGCGGCAGATAGAACAAAAAAAGGGGGCTAGCCATGCCAAATCGTAGAGACTTCCTTAGGTCCGTGGGACGCACAGCAACAGGTGCTTATCTCCTAAGCCATGGACTCGGTGCCGCCGCGCAAGGGAACCGAAAGCGGATCATGGTGGGCGGCAACGAGATCAGAACAGTGGACATCCATGCGCACTGCGTGTTCGCAGAAGTGGCACCTCTGATCACGGGCACCACTATGAACCGGAACTTCCCGGACTGGTATGTCCTTGGCGATTTCCGACTCGGGCCCATGGACGAACGGGGCATCGATGTCGCGGCGCTGACCGTCAATGCCTATTGGTGGTACGAGGCCGACCGGGATCTCGCAAGCCAGATCGTCCGGATTCATGACGAAGGCCTGGCAGAGTGGTGTCAGAGACATCCAGACCGGTTCGTCGCCATGACCTCGCCGGCTTTGCAGTTCCCAGATTTGGCGGCGGAACAGGTGGAATACGCAGTCAACGACTTGGGCATGCGCGGGGTATCCGTGGGCGGCACGGTCCTCGGAGAACCGAACTCCCTATCCAAGTATGACGTCTTCTGGTCCAAGGTCGAAGAACTGGACGTTCCAGTATTCATGCACCCCGACAATGCCACGCAAATCTTGAGGCACGGCGGGCTACCCGCCCGCGGCAATCAAGGCAACATCATCGGTAACCCTCTGGAGACCACCTTTTTCCTCTCCAACCTGATATTCGACGGCGTCCTCGATCGATTCCCGGGTTTGACGGTGTGCGGAGCCCATGGTGGCGGTTATCTGCCATCTTATCTGGGGCGAACCGAAGTGGCGTGCGAGCGAGGCAATGCCAACTGCATCAACACTAGGCAACCTAGCGAGTACATGCGCGAGCAAATTATGGCCGATACCATGGTCTTCTCGGCGGAGGGGTTACGGCACCTCGTGGCCGAGATGGGGGCTAGTCAGATCGTCTACGGCTCGGATCAGCCGTTCCCCTGGCCCGACACGATGGACCTCGTGGTCAACGCAGACTTCTTGAGTGATGCCGAGAAGGTAGCGATCCTTGGCGGCAACCTCCACCGCCTATTGGGAATCGAATCATAGTCCCCTAGGCTATCAGCAGGCTCGGTGGAGCTATCGCTCCGCCCAGCCTGCATCGATCAAATACTCCTCGACTGTCATGAGCCACGGGAACTCCTCGTGTAACGCATCCATATCCACTGATACGGGATTCGCCAAGTACCACGCCTCTCGTGCTATGGCAGTAGGCGTAGCAGTAGCCGTGTAATCCTCCCAGGGAATCTGCTCGTAGACGACCGGCTGCCCGATCTGGCGACTCATGGCGGCCGCAATACCAGCATAGGAGGTGAAATGCCCCGCGATATCCAGCTCTCGCCCGATCCATCCGTCAGGATCATCAAAGGCTTCCGCAACAATTCGCCCGATATCCCTTGGAGCGATATGGTGTCGGAAGAGAGCGCCTGGAAAGGCTGTGCGATAGACACCGCTAGTCACGGACTCCCAGTTGGCCTCCAGATTGGCCATAAAGCTCGGCGGCCGCACGATCGAGTAGGGTATACCCAAGGCCCGAACGTAATCTTCGATCTCCCGCTTACTCTCGAATTGAGGCACGCCGGTACCAAGCCGAGCGTAGAGGACCGAGGTATATACGAAGTGCTCAACGCCGGCGCGTTTCGCCGCATCGGCAAACGCTTCGCTCTGTCGTATCTCCCCGTCAACCCCGACCCCGCGGTACTGCTGCACGGAGAAAACACCGTACGCCCCCTCCAGTGCGGCATCCAACGACCCGGCGGCGTCGAAGTTCCCTCGCACCATGTGCACGCCTAGCACGCTCAGCGCTCTGGATGCCTCACTATCCAGGTTTCGCGTGAGTCCGCGTACTGTGTAATCGCGACTCACCAGCTCTCGGGCAACCGCACCGCCCTGCGTGCCCGTCGCGCCGGCTACTAGAATTACCCGAGCGCTCCGATCGACCTCCTGGCCAAAACCGAGAAACGGCGTGCTAACCAGGACGGTTGCGCAAGCTAGCAGCGCTCCTATTCTTCTTCTGTCCACTGCAATCCTTCCCAAAACGGTGTTCAGGGCAACACGTATCCCATCTCCCCTGGAAACTCATCGTTAAGAGCAGTCATCGCCTGATCATCTATCAGAAAGCATTCGGTTCTGTTGTAGCTCTGGTCGATGATTCCACAGATCGGGAGTCGCTCCCGCAGCCGGATCATGGTCGGTGTGTCGCCGCGGATGCCATAAGAGACCAACAAACGTGCTGCCTCATCCTCCGACTTTCCATGAATCAGCAAAGCGCGCAACCGAGCGCGATTCGGCGTGGTGGACAGCTGCGCCGCGACACGCACACTGTCCCCAGGCTGCAGGATATCCTCTGCCCAGCCCTCGCGAGCAAGCTGGGCCGCTGGACTAAGCTCAAACAGCCAGCCTTCCTCTTCGCCATTTTCATTAGGGACGTTAACCACCAATGCGCCGTGGGGGTTCAGTATCCTAAAAACCCGGACTGTTCCATCCAGGATCTCGATAGCTTCCTCCCCTTCCGGGGTCAACTGGGAGGCGAAAGAATGGTGCGCTGGGGTCAGTCCGGGCCAGACCAAAAACACCACCATCAATACCGAAGCAATAAACCCGCCCGTGATTCGCAGATTCGTAAGGCATTGTCGAACGCTCATCCTATCCCTCCTTCCGGTGCACCCGAACGGCCTTCTACGGTAGTCAGCCAGAAGATCATCACGCGCACCACAGCGATCCGAAAGATGTTTCAGCATTACTTCTCCCCAAGGAAGGACGGCATCTAGGCTCTACAGTCCTTCGTGGTCCAAATTTAACCGATTTCTAGCGCAGGCATGTCAATTATCTTCGGACAGATCGAGCCCAAGCACCGGCCGAGCACACTACTACGGAAGTGCGCCTTATAAAGACAATAAGATACGACTGGGACTTAAAGTTTAATCTAGTCGTTGAACATTTCGGGTGATGCTCTTCAAGAAGAAGCGGACGCCTGACCGCTGCGGCGCTAAGATACGAACCGACAAGCTACAGTCTGGTCGGGGGAATACCACATGAACATTACTAACATTCCGAAAAACACACGCATCCTGGTCATCGGATCCGCTCTCGCTGCGATATCGTTAATCGCACTCGGACAACAACGGACCGAAGCCCCAATACCAGCGGCATCCACAAGCGCTCGACAGATGACTCAAGCGGCAATCGCATTCCTCGCATCACTGGACGAGACGCAGCGCGACGGGATCATGTATGAGTTCACTCCGGAGAATCGTACGAACTGGTCCAACACGCCACCATACGTTCACCGTCGACCCGGGCTCCGCATTGCCGAGCTCACTAACACTCAACGCCAGGCGGCGCACGGACTACTACGGGCATCAATGTCGAGTCAGGGCTATCAGAAGATCACCGGCATCATGCGGCTGGACAGCGTACACGGTGCCCGCTCCCTCGCGGAACTCGATCGGGTGGGGCCTGCGGAGGACGATCGACCCTATGTTCGCGAAGAGGCCGAAAGCTTTGGCGCGGGCAGCTATGTGATGGCGATCTTCGGAGATCCGAATGGAGACGCAGATTGGAGTTGGCTCATCCAAGGTCACCACATGGGTGCAAACTTCACAGTTTCAGACGGACGCACCGGTTTCACTCCGTTGTTCCTCGGGGCGACCCCTCTCGTCCTAGAGGAGGGCATCTATGCGGGCTGGTCCGCAATGTCCCATGAAGTCACGCGGGGTTTTGAACTGATGCAAGCACTCAACCCCAGTCAGCACGCCGCCGCGATTCAGGACGGTGCACCACCGAATGACGTGCTTGCCGGCGTCGGTTACAAAGACAACATTGCACGTAGCCAGGGCTTGCAAGCATCAGGGATGTCAGCAGAGCAACAACGCCTGCTGCGCGTCCTAGTAGAAGAGTACGTCCGTAACTCAGATTTCGACGCCGCGGAGGCCCAACTAACTGCGATTTCGGAAGCGGGGTGGGATAACTTGTGGTTTGCTTGGCGCGGGCAAGCTGAGGACCCTGCCGGTCCGCTGTTCTACCGTGTTCAAGGAGAGCGGATTCTGATTGAGCTGACACAACGCCCGAACCACATCCACACCATCGTGCGTGATCCGGCAAACGACTACGGCGAGCGCTGGCTTGACCAGATACTTACCGAGGAATATAGCGCCGGTGACCGGTTCGATGCCGCCGTACTTGTCTACGAGGCCGGTGGCGAGGAGCGCTAAAGTAAGCTCGGGTGGCACGCTCTAGCTTTTCCCGGCCTCACCGTCTGGGCCGTTCCTTTGCGTCCTGCGCTATGACGCGGATAGGGCGATAGTTCTCTTTGACAACACGAGCGGACGGTTTATCAGGCTCATGGACGCTACCGCCTGATCAATCGCTCCCCGATCAATCGCTCCCCGGGAAGGAAAACTTAGCTGTCTCTCGAACCCCACCCGAGGGCCACCGTTGTGTAATCACCTTTGAGCGGGTGTAAAAGCGAACAGCCTCGGGGCCGTAGATATGCATGTCACCGAACAGGGATCGCTTCCAGCCGCCGAAACTAAAATACGCCACCGGCACGGGCAGCGGCACATTGATACCGACCATGCCAACCTGAACGCGATCGCTGAAATAGCGTGCCGCCTCACCATCCCTAGTGAAAATGCAGGTACCGTTACCGTAATCGTGAGTGTCGATAAGTTCCATCGCGTCTTCCAGACAATCGACACGCACAACACACAGAACAGGACCGAAGATTTCCTCCTTATAGACACGCATGTGACGCTTCACATGATCGAATAGGCAGGGTCCAAGGAAAAAGCCTGCTTCACCTTGTAACCGCATCCGACCATCCACTGCCAGCTCTGCTCCCTCTTCAACGCCTAGGTCGATGTAACCCTTCACCCGATCGCGATGCTCGCCCGTGATGAGGGGCCCGAGGTCGCTCGTAGCGTCCCGCCCATCACCGACCGTCAACTCCGTCAAGCGCTCCGACAGACCAGCAACCAACGCATCTCCGGTCTCTTGTCCGACAACCACGGCGACCGAGATGGCCATACAGCGTTCTCCGCATGACCCGTAGGCTGCCCCAAGCAAAGCGCTGATCGTGTTATCAAGATCCGCATCCGGCATCACAACAGCGTGATTCTTGGCGCTGCCTAGGGCCTGGACCCGTTTGTTGTTTTCCGATCCAGCTCGATAAACTGCCTCCGCCACCGGAGTGGATCCCACGAAGCTAACTGCCTGAACGCGGCGATCTCCGAGCAGAATCTCTACTGCGTGCCTGTCACCGTTAACTAGATTAAATACACCGTCAGGAAGACCCGCCTCCTTCAGGAGCTCACCGATGAACAGCGCCGCGCTCGGGTCCCTTTCAGACGGCTTCAAAACAAAAGTATTGCCGCAGATGAGCGCGAGGGGATACATCCACAGCGGAACCATCGCGGGGAAATTGGACGGCGTGATACCAGCGACTACGCCTAGGGGTTGGTGTTCCGACCAGCTGTCGACACCGCGACCCACGTTTCTACTGTGCTCACCCTTCAGTAACTCAGGCGCACCGCACGCATACTCAATGTTCTCGATACCACGTTGAAGCTCGCCCCGAGCGTCATCGAGAACCTTTCCGTGCTCCTCAGTGATCAATGCCACAATCGTTTCAGCATGCTTTTCCACCAGCCCCTTGAACCGGAACATCACCCGGGCCCGGCCCAATGGCGTTGTGTCACGCCACTCGGGGAAAGCGGCCTCGGCTGCTGCTATGGCGCTAGTGACAGTATCCGTCTCCGCGAGTGCCACCTGGCGGATCACTTCGCCCGTAGCAGGGTTGTAAACGGGCTGGGTGCGACCCCCATCTAGCACTCGCTGCCCATTGATCACATGGCCAATGAGCGGAGCAGCAGTAGTAGTCTCAGGTGCGGTCGACATAGTTCAAGTCACCTTAGCGATACAATCGTTCAGAATATTGCAAGCTTCATCGATTTGGTGCTTCTCGCAGATGAAGGGTGGGCCCATCGCCACCGTGTCACCCGCCCAGCGAACGTATAGCCCCTTCTCCCAGCAAGCCATTGCGATCTCGAAAGGCCGCCGCGCGGGTTCCCCCGGGGCCGGGTCAATCTGCAAAGCACCGGCCAGTCCAAAGTTTCGAATGTCGGTAATATGCCTGACGCCGCGCAGGCCATGCAACGCATCCTCGAAGTGCGGCGCAAGATCCCGCACTCTGTCTTCCAGTTTCTCTCGCTCGAAGATTTCCATCGCCGCTAGCCCCGCCGCGCATGCTACCGGATGCCCGGAGTACGTATATCCGTGCGGAAATTCGACCAGGTATTCCGGGGCGTCAGTGTCCATGAATGCCTGATAGATGTTTGCACTCGCCACCACGGCGCCCATCGGCACTGAACCGTTGGTCAGGCCTTTGGCCAGACACATGAGGTCGGGTACAACGCCGAAAACGTCCGCACCAAAAGCACCGCCGGCACGGCCGAACCCGGTAATGACCTCATCGAATATCAAAAGGATGTCGTGCTTATCGCAAATCGCTCGCAGTCGCTGAAGGTAACCCCTGGGCGGAACGATTACACCGGCCGAACCGCAGAAGGGCTCGACAATCACGGCAGCGATACGCGAAGCCTCGTGCTTTTCGACCAACTCCTCTAGCGCGTCGGCAAGCTCGGCGCCTTGCTCCGGCATCCCGCGGGAGAAAGCGTTCTCGGGTAACAACGTGTGCGGGAGGTGATCCGCGGGCGTGAGCTCCCCATAAGGCGCTCGGTTAGGTTCGATCCCGCCGACACCCGTACCACCAAAGTTTGCGCCATGGTAACCCTTGGCGCGGCCGATCAACCGGCTCTTCTCGGGTTGTCCCTTAGCACGCCAGTAGGCCTTCGCCATTTTCAGAGCCGTGTCCACCGACTCTGACCCGGAGTTGGTGAAAAACACGTAATCGAGACCGGCAGGTGTCATCTCCTTGACCCGGTTGGCGAGTTCGAACACCAGGGGATGACCGAATTGAAACGCGGGTGAATAATCTAGCTCTCGCAGCTGTCTATTGACCGCCTCGGCGATCTCGGGCCGGCTGTGACCGAATCCACAACACCAAAGTCCGGACATCGCATCGAATACCCGCCTCCCGTCTGAATCTCGGTAGTAACAACCCTCCGCGGCAACGATCAACCGCGGGTTGGCCTTGAACTGACGATTGCCACTGAACGGGAGCCAATAGGCTTCGAGATCGTCCCGTCCAGCAGCGACGGCTGAGAACACTGGTTGCTCTTGTATTTGCGGCATGACTGAACTCCTCTCCGAGCTGGTCAATATACGTGATCAGCGCGGGCTCAGTACAGATTTGCCTAGCCGCTAAGCTCCCACTTGCCCTCACACGCCAAGCGCACTGGGCAATTTCACGGATATCGGATGTACGGCTGCTCAAGAAGTGAAACGAAATGGGTTACAGTGCTGCAGTGTCGAAGTAGTTCTTTCACCGCAATGCGGGGGCCATACTTGGCCTGTAATAGTTACCAATGGAGGCATCAAGCATGAGTCGAGATGCGGTCATCGTTTCGACTGCGCGAACACCTATCGGGAAAGCCTATCGTGGTGCTTTCAATAACACATACGGAGCGACGCTCTCGGGCCACGCCGTGGAACATGCCGTCGCTCGCAGCGGTCTGGAGCCCGCAGAGATCGAGGAGGTCGTATTGGGTTGCGCCCGTCCGGATGGCACCACCGGAGGGAACATCGCTCGACAAGCGGCCTTGCGCGCCGGGCTGCCGACCGACATTTCCGCGCTTACTGTGAGTCGAATGTGCTCGTCGGGGTTACAAGCCATTGCTACTGCGGCGCAGAGAATCATCGTGGATAGGGTCCCTGCCTGTGTCGCCGGCGGCCTGGAGTCGATTTCCCTGGTACAAAACGAGCACGCGAATGTTCACTACGCAAAGGATCCGCAGCTACTGGAGATGCAGCCTGACATTTTTATGCCCATGCTGGAAACAGCAGAGGTGGTCGCCGAACGATATGGCGTATCTCGGGAAACACAAGATGAATACGCGCTGGTAAGCCAGGAACGCACGGCCGCAGCCCAGGAAGCCGGTCGGTTCGATGAGGAGATCGTACCCCTCGCTACAAGGAAGCTCGTAAAAGACAAGGAAACGGGAACCATCAGCGAAGAAGCCGTGGCGCTGGCTCAGGACGAGGGCAATCGGCCATCCACGACACTCGAAGGCCTCGCTACTTTGAAACCAGTGGTGGGTGAAGACAAAACCATCACGGCAGGCAATGCATCTCAGCTCTCCGACGGGGCATCGGCCTGCGTCATCGTGGACAGCTCACTAGCCGAAAAACGCAATCTGCAACCGATGGGCATCTACCGAGGCCTCGCTGTAGCCGGTTGCGATCCAGATGAGATGGGTATCGGACCGGTCTTCGCCGTCCCTCGCCTTCTCAAGCGTCACGGATTAGGGATGAACGACATCGATCTCTGGGAACTTAACGAAGCGTTCGCAGTGCAAACAATCTACTGTAGAGATCGCCTCGGGATCCCGATGGAAACTCTCAACGTCAACGGCGGATCAATTTCCATAGGCCATCCTTACGGAATGAGCGGGGCAAGAATGACTGGTCACGCACTCATCGAAGGCAAACGCCGAGGGGCGAAATACGTCGTGGTCACCATGTGCATCGGCGGAGGAATGGGAGCCGCTGGCCTGTTCGAGATCGTATGACAGGGCCCGGGAAATCCCTCGTCGAGAAACAGGGCTTACGGATCCGCAAAATAAGCAGAACGTAAATCCCCGCTAAACTGCCACCATCGCCCAGTCCCGCCTCGAACCCCTTCAGACGTAGACGTCGGGGAACTTGGCTCGTACCTCCCGGGCTAGCTCTTTCGAAGTCTGTGCAACAGCCGGAAAGTCGTCGATGCGCTCGTACGGAATACAGGCGTTAATCACACAACGGCTGTTATACAAAGCGTCCTGGGACTTCACCATCGGGTCAAGTCGCGAGGACCAACATTTATCGAGTAGCGTGATATCAGTATTGGGATCCGACCGAGTGCCCATTGCCCAAAGAACATCCTGGATGTCACTCGGATCGATATCATCATCCACGACTACGACATAGCGACCACAATAGCCGGTAGGATTGATCTGTGAAGCGATGAGTCCCGCCTGGGTGGCGTGACCGAAGTAGCGCTGCTTGATGGCAACGACAACGAACGTCCTCCCGGAGCCGCCTTGGTGTACCCAGACACCCTTCACGTCCGGCACCGAGGCATTATCAAGAGAGTCCCACAAGCCAGCCGAACGCAGGAAGCAGCGCTCGAACAGGTGTGAGTGGGGGGGCTTCTGACTGGCGGCACACGTCAGAATCGGATCGGACCGGTGGTAGATACGTTTGATGGTGATGACCGGCTCCGGACGCGCCCCGCCAGCATAATAGCCGTGCCATTCACCGAACGGCCCTTCCTCCGTGGTCTCATCAGGGCTGACTTCGCCTTCCATCACGATCTCCGAACCTGCCGGAAAGGGCAGCCCAGTGAGCTCACCCTCCAGCACGTCGAGCGGCTTGCCGGACAACGCCCCAGCCCAGTCAAACTCACATACCGAATCCGGCAACGTGTACCGGGCGGCGAGGAAGCTAACCGGGTCTATCCCAATGACGATTGCCATCGGGCAGGGCTTACCGGCGGCGAGGTATTTGTCGCGCTGGATAAGACCTTGCTTGCCGTTGGATATATAAGACGTGGCTTTGTTCGCCCCGATGGCCTGCACGCGGTACGTCCCCATATTCACGCGTCCACTGTCCGGATCCCGCGTAATGACGCCGCATGCGGTGCCGATGTAGCGGCCACCGTCCGCCTCATGATGGATGGGCACCGGAAAATCGAACATATCAACGTCATCACCCTCGACGATGTTTTCGAGCACAGGACTGTCGGTGACGGTCCTCGGCGCAATGGGCTCATGGTTGGCCATCTTGCGACGAACACTGTTGAGCATGGACATTCGATCCTCTCCGACGCGCGCCTCCATTCCGAGCGCCAACGCAAGCCGTGCAGGCGAGCCGAGCATCCCGTAGAGACAACGCATGCCCTTCGGGTAACCAGGGATCTCGTCGAAAAGTAGCGCCGGCGCCTGATCGACCTTTTCTCGATACAGCACTTCGGTCACCGCACCCATCTCTTTATCCCAATGGGCATCATTAACCTTCTTGAGCTGACCGGCGGCATCCACCGCGGCTAGGAACTCCCTGAGGTCGGTCTGAATCATCTCACTTATCTCCGAGCGAAATTGCAGGCTAGAAACCCGAAGCACCCATCAGTACGCCGCGGTAGAGCTGATAGGACATGCTCCATTCAAAGAGCACCCACGCGAACGCCGTAACGCCCAGCGCCGCCGTTAGTGCCCGCGGTAATGACTTACCACCGACGAACTTGAGGGACAGAAAAACGTAGACCAGGACCGCCGGAAGGATGCCGACGAACACAGTCATCACCACAAGGAAACCGGGCCAGCCCACCGCATACATCAATGCACGCGACACCGGTACAGGCTGAGCCTCCTCCCCATCGGTCGTGCTCTGGAAAAAAGTCTCGATGCGGCGCCCGAGCGGAGTCCCCAGCTGCACGAGGAACTCCAGCAACAATAAACCAATCGTGGTCCAGGCGACCAGCACAGGTAAGGCTCGCGCGCTGGGCTCATAGTCGTAGGAACCGATCAGCGCTCCCACCATGATGAGTATGAGCACCAGCGGGACACGCGCGCGGCGCAAACTATCAACGTCCATATGCACAAGCCCTCATTTCCGAAGCCTCCTGGCAAATAGTCGCAAGGCAGGTAGCGTCAAACTGATGATGATAAGTGCAAGCAACACGTCCGCCACGGGACGGGTAAAGAAAATCCCGAGACTACCGTCAGACATCATCAGCGACTGATGGTAGCTACGCTCGGCTATACCTCCGAGCACGAGCGCGATGACCATAGTGATACGCGGATAATCGAACCGGACCATGAAGTAGCCGATCACGCCAAAAACCATGGCGGCCACCACATCACCAAGACTCGACTGCAAAGCGTAAGCGCCAATCAAGGCGACGGAAATTACAATCGGTGCGAGATACTGCACATCCGTTCGGGTGACCAAGACCAGAAACCGCGCGAGTACAAGCCCAACTGCAGACGCCAGTACACAGGCCAACGACAACGCCATGATCAAGCCATAGATGACATTCTCGTGCTCCAACAACAGTCTCGGCCCAGGTTCAAGGCCATGGAGCACTAGCACTCCCAGAAAAACCGCCATTTCCGCGCTACCTGGGATTCCGAACGCGAGCGTCGGAATTAGTGAACCACCGTCTTTGGCATTATTGGCAGCCTCCGACGCGATGATCCCTTGTATGTTGCCCTGCCCAAATGTCTCGGGTTCTCTAGATATCTGCCGCGTCAACGTATAAGACAGAAACGAAGCAACAGTTCCGCCAACACCCGGCACGGCACCGATGAACGACCCGATCGCAGAGCCCCGAAGCAGTGTCGTTATATTGCTGAAAACTGCCTTCACCCCGTCCAGGACGCGGTCGATTATTGCCGGCCCGCCGACGGCTGCGACACTCCCTCCCACCGTCAGTAACTTGATCATCTCCGCAATAGCAAAAAGGCCAATCAGGGCGGGGACAAGTTGCACGCCATCCCACAGATATTCGATGCCAGCCGTATAGCGCAGGCCACCACCCACGTCATCGAAACCGACAAACGCAAGCATCAAACCGAAGCCACCGCTAATCAGTCCGCGGATCAGCTTCCCTCCGGTCGAAACTGCAATCGCGCTGAGTCCCAACACGGCGAGCATGAAAAACTCCGGCGGACCAAACAACAACACGATAGCTTTTGCTATGGGGATAACGGCCAACATAACGCCGACGCCGATCAGTCCGCCAAGCGCCGAAGCTGCTGCTGCTGCGCCGATGGCCGTGCCAGCTTTACCCTGACGCGCCAACGGATAGCCGTCGAAGCAGGTGGCCGCATTTGGCGCGGCGCCTGGTGTGTTTAGAAGAATAGCCGAGAGCGACCCCCCAAAGGGGACGCCACCCATGATGCCCCCAACTAGCACAATCGCGGAATCCGGCTCCATGCCGAAGGTCATCGGAATCAGCAACGCTAGCGCAGTCGTTCCACCGAGACCAGGAATCGCTCCGAACAGCAATCCGATACCGGTACCCAGCGAGAGATAACTGAGCGACTGCAGCGTGAACAGGTAGGAGACCGCTTGTGAAAACGCTTCAGTCAAAGGGCGTCTTCGCGCTCACGGGTTATTCGTCTGCGTAACACTACTCTCACTTCCTTCGCTAGATCCGATGAGCCATTAAGCTTATGGGCTAGCAGGTCCGTGTCAATAAGACGCCTTTCCTTGCAGCGTCGATTGGGCTAATGTCCATGCGGTTTATTAAGGTGGAAAACCGCCGCACGTCGGGCAAACGAACGAGGTTGTATCCCAATGAACAAGAAGGCAACAGCATGGGTAGTCGTTGGGTTTGTAGCATCTGTTTCCGCCCTCGGTGCGGAGTTTGGCACAACCGACGGGGAGTGGCGCACGTATGGGGGTGACCTTTCCAACACTCGATATGCTCCCCTGGATCAAATCCACGCCGAGAACTTCGGCGACCTCGAAATTGCGTGGCGATTCAGCACAAACGCCTTTGGCCCGACACCGGAGTACCGCTTCCAGTCGACACCACTAATGGTAAACGGCGTCCTATATACAACCGCCGGCAGCCGCCGCGCGGTCGTCGCAATCGATGCAGCTAGTGGCGAACTCTTGTGGATGCATCGAGAGAACGAAGGCGAGCGCGCCGCAGCCTCGCCCCGCAGATTATCCGGACGCGGTCTCGCCTACTGGAGCGACGGTGAGGAGGCACGCATTATCTATGTCACACCCGGATATCGGATGTTGTCACTCGATGCAGCCACCGGCTTACCTGTGCCCGGTTTCGCGGAAAACGGCGTCGCAGACCTTAAGCTCGAGGTTGATCAAGACATGGACCTCACCACGGGTGAGATTGGACTGCACGCCACACCTATCGTCACCGATGACGTCATCCTCATCGGGGCCGCCCATCTATCAGGCTCTGCACCAGTGAGTCGACGAAACGAGAAGGGTTACATCCGCGGTTACGATGTTAGAACAGGGGAGCGGCTATGGATCTTTCACACCATTCCCCTGCCCGATGAGCTCGGTGCGGAGACCTGGGAAGGCGACTCGGCTTCCTACACCGGCAACACTGGAGCGTGGACCCAGATCACTGTCGACGAAGAACTCGGGTTGGCCTACCTCCCAGTGGAGCAACCGACCGGTGACTACTACGGCGGTCATCGTCTGGGTGACGGGCTTTTCGGCGAGAGCATCGTAGCTGTCGACCTTTATACAGGCGAACGGCGCTGGCACTACCAGCTAGTCCATCACGGCATCTGGGATTTTGACATCCCGAGCGCGCCCGTCCTCGCCGACATTGAGGTCGAGGGACGCCCGATTCAGGCACTGATACAACCGTCAAAGCAAGGCTGGCTCTACGTGTTCGATCGCCTCACCGGCGAGCCGGTCTGGCCTATCGAGGAGCGGCCCGTGGAAAGGTCGACGGTACCGGGCGAAATAACTAGCCCCACCCAGCCCTTCGTGACCTGGCCACCGCCCTTCGACATCCAAGGTGTATCCCACGACGACCTTATCGACTTCACTCCGGAACTTCGGCAGGAAGCCATCGAGATCGTCTCTCAATACAAGATCGGACCGCTGTTCACACCACCTACCGTGAGTCGGTGGCAGGGGCCACTAGCGACACTTATGATGCCATCCACCACCGGGGGAGCTAATTGGGGAGGGGCGTCCTTTGACCCCGAGACCAACATGCTCTATCTCCATTCCACGACCCAAGTTTCACCCCTAGGCCTAGTCCCTGGTGGAGAGCAGTCGGACATGGATTGGATTCGCGGTATGGTCACCGACCCCGCCTCGGGTACTCCCCCGAACAACGGCAGGACAGCACCAACCGTGCAGGGCTTACCCATCGTAAAACCGCCGTACGGGCGCATCACCGCTTACGACATGAACACAGGTAATATCGTCTGGCAGATTCCCCATGGAGAAACTCCGGACGAGATCCGTAATCACCCGGCGCTCTCCGGTGTGGATATCCCGCGCACCGGCCAAGTGGGCCGCGGAGCTACCCTCGCCACCTCGACACTACTGATCGCTGCTGAAAACGGTTACGTCACCACCCCGTTCGGGCGAGGCGCCATGCTGCGAGCCTACGACAAAACAGATGGTGATGAGGTCGGCGCCGTGTACATGCCAGCACCTCAGACGGGTGCACCAATGACGTACATGCTTGATGGGCGCCAGTACGTGGTGGTTGCTGTCGGCGGACAGGAAGAGGATTTCGGCGCGGAGCTCCTAGCGTATGCATTGCCAATAGAGGAAGCTGACTAAGATCCGGCCGCATCGATTCAACGCACTCAAAAAATTAGAGGGCCTCGAATGAAACCGAAGCCCACAGGGGAGTGATACATGAGTTCCATCGGTCTCATTGGTTTTGGTGCAATCGCACAGCCGGTCGTCGCCAAACTTAACGACGAAATCGCAGGTGGACCTGACATAGTCGGGATTTTGATTCTCGAGGGCGAAGTTCACGAGGACCCGTTACCGTTCGTTACCGACCTCGACGAGCTCCTAAGCCGTCGACCAAAAGTTATCGCCGAGTGTGCCAGCCACGAGGCCGTGCATCTCCACGGAGAATCTGTTCTCCGAGCAGGTGTGGATCTCATCGTCATCTCAATCGGTGCCTTGGCGGACTCTGACCTTCACGACAGACTGCGGGCCGCAGCCTACGACAGTGGGAGCAAGCTCATTCTCCCGTCCGGGGCTATTGGCGCGCTGGATGCCTTAAGCTCTGCGCGTCTGGCAGGCCTTGAGCAGGTTTGCTATCGGTCGCGGAAGCCACCGAGAGCTTGGAAGGGCACGCCAGCCGAAGATGCTGCCGATCTCGATCAATTGACGGCACCTCAGGTGGTCTATCGGGGAAGTGCCCGGGAGGCAGCACTGCTTTTCCCAAAAAACACCAATGCCGTCGCTGCCGTAGCACTTGCCGGTCTGGGCTTCGAGGACACAGAAGTCGAGCTCATAGCCGATCCAACGGTCAGCGCAAATATTCACGAAATAGATGCCGAAGCCGTATCGGGAGATCTTTCCATCAGGCTAGAGGGAAGACCTTCCGCCGACAATCCTCGCACCTCGATGTTGACGGCATTCAGCGTCACGCGAGCACTCCTCAATTACGACGGATCGGTGGTGATCTAACCCAATGAAGAGTTCGTTGAAGGGGATCAAATGTCATTGCGATCGCTACTTGCGTCGCAAGGCCACAGAGACTCAAGAGGTCCCGTTCTAGGTATCTTCCGAAGCGTCGGTCAATAAGAACTCTTCGGCGGTGTCCCGATGCCGGTAAAGAAAAAGGGAGCACCAGGGATAACCTCGCGGCGTTTACGAATACGAATGCCCGGAGAGGGATAGACGTCGAATTCCAAAATGCGCTCGTCATGGGCAGGTAGCACGTAGTCGGCACGTCTGTCGATTTCTTCGATGCTCTTCCAGCCATCAATGGAGTTCACGAATCTTGCCGGCACCCAGTATCGCCAGTGCTCCTTCATATTCGGTTCGATGTTTTCAAGCCGGAAAAAAGCATCTCCGACAAGGACAGCATCACCCGCCGTGGTCTGCACGGTCACGCATTGATGACCTGGACAGTGTCCCGGCGTCGGGAAAACGCTCACGCCCGGCACGATCTCCGTATCTCCTTCGACGAATTCGAAGACACATCCTGAAAATGGAGACTCGATGCCGAGAATGGGGGATTCGTAAGACCTGTAGTAAAGAGGCAGAGGATTCATGGCCCAGGTGAATTCCGTCTGCGTGCAAATATACCGAGCGTTGGTATAGGCCTTCATGTTGTGGGCGTGATCCCAATGAAGGTGGGTAAAAATACAGATGTCGATCTCTTCCGGCTCAACGCCGAGTTTTCGTAGCGCCTCCGGACTTTCTAAGCACCCGCGGCTCTCGCACTTATGGTGATACTTGGTCGCTCGCTCCTCATCCGGCAGTCCGGTATCAACAAGTATTTTATGCTCCCCCGTATCCACCAAGTAGCATATGACCGGTATCCACATTTTCTCCCCAGCGGCGCCTTTCCAGAAAATGTACGTACCTTGATCTGTCTCCAGCCACCCGGTATTGATAGGATAAATCTTTGTCTCAGCGATACTCATCAAAATCTCACTTTCAGTCTAATTTCAGTTTAACGGGACAACTGCTTTTCGCTTCTCCGAGGTAATGGTCCGTCCTCTTTATGATGGATGGCAAGCAAGTTTTCGCGGACGAACGCCGTGTGGGCTGTTTCTTCAACTAGTTCTGCGAAATATTGTGCTTCCATGAGCGTTGGTCCGACACCGACGACGCCATGATTTGCAAGCAGAACGGCATTGACACTCTTGTCCTCCATCACCGGTGAAATATCCGCTGCAGACTGCGCACCACCTTCTGGCGACAACGGTATGAGCGGCAGCTTACCGAGTTTTTCAATGGTCTGAACGGTTAAAAAGGGTATTTCCATTCCGGCTGATGCCCAGGCCGTCGCCCAAGGCGAGTGAACGTGCACTACCGCCCCAATGTCGGGGCGTACCCGATACAAATCAGCGTGAAATTCCAGATCCTTGGATGGCTTGAGATGGCCCTCTATGACCGAGCCATCGAAACCGGCAATCATAAGGTTATCGATCGTGCATTCCTTGAAACCGATACCGCTGGGCTTGATGACGATGGCCTCCACGCCATTGAGCCTTACGGAAATATTCCCCCCCATATTAGTCTGCAGACCGCATTCGAAGCAGCGCTTCGCCGTCTCTATCAGGGCGATTTTCTTGCAATACAGATCGTTTGGGTCGATGCCCATCTGAAGCTCCTAGCCTATGAGTTCGAGGAAAGTATCAGCACACGTCTTGGCAAATTCTTTATCATCAATATGCAAGTCAGAACATTCGAGAACCTGGACGTTACCACTTGCATTAGCACGAACCGTTTTGAGAAAAACCTCTCTCAATTCTGGTGAATATAAATCACCACCTCGACAGTCCGTGGACGAAAACCCCTTCATTGGTACTGCAATACAGACGGGCGACTTCGCCTCGGAAAGACATTCAAGAAAATATTCGGTCTGTCCGATCATTTCTTGAGTCGTCACACCCACGTGCGTAAAAGCGTGGGAGTGTCTGAATATGGGCCGCTTGCGGTAATCGTCCGAAAGGGCCTCGTACTCTCCCATACCGATGAAATTCAGCCCCCCTGGAACAACCACCATGGGCAATTGGGCCTCAACGGCGGCAACAAAACGTCGCGACATCTCCACATGAAATCCGTCTATCCTCAACCGAGTCAACTCATGTGGCGTGAAATCGATCAGGCCAGTAAACGCCCCAGCGTCGATCCACTTGATGAGCGCTGCACCACCCGTCCCATATGCATGAAAAATAGTTGTCTCGTAACCACGGTTCTCCAGTTGTCTCTGCAGGTTGATCACCCCGGTGTTAGTCACGCCGAGCCCGGAAATGGCGATCGACCGATCCTCCGCCAGCGGAACGGAGGGAGGCTTCTCTCCCACCAATCCGAAAATCAAGGCTCCTGCCTGATCGAGCACATCTCGAAGCGTTGGATTCAACCCTTGGACGTCGCACAGTGTCGGCACGAGTATGATTCGGCTGTCAGATACGGCACCTCGGGGATCAAAGGGCAGCGGCGTAATGAGCACTTTCGCTACGTCGACTGGAAGCGAACGCAGGATTTGAATCGCGATCTGGCTGCCTGTTCCGCCGCCAATGGCTGCTACCACTCTCGCACCACGCCCTACCAAGTCCGAAACAACACTGGACTGTAGAGTAGCAACCTCTTTGATACGTTCGATCTTCTGACTGCCGGACAGGAACTTTCCACCGGTTTTGAGGGCGATGTCCACCAGCTGAACGGAGACATCGAACTTGGAAATCGCCTCCTCAAGATATTTGGCTTCCTCCGGCTTGGTATCGATGGTCGCGAGTAATACGACGGAAGCATCCACCATGATTCTTTTTCTGAGTTACCTGTCGAGCCGGCGAAAACAACATTTTACCTCAAACCGCCACATGCGGGATTGATACCCCACAGATCAGACAACTGGCCGGCCTATCACACTCGCATGCGGGCACGTCAGACGACGTGTGAACAGCATGAACATACCAACGACTGTGAAAATAGAAGCCATACCGGCCTTAGACGCGTCTATAGGCTCACGGGCAAGGTTCAATGCCTCTACCCTTTGTGTCATATAATTGATTCCACTGACTTTTATTTGAATCGAGGTGTAGCTCGCCTGACATGGCTGATCAAATGTCCAACGCGTTCCCTGCGGACTCAATCGAGACAAAAGACCTGAAGTTTCTGGTACACCCGGTAACGAACCTGCCCCTACACCACCAGACAGGGCCGATGGTGCTTGAGCGAGCCAAGGGCATTTATGTATGGGATAACCACGGCAAACAATATCTAGAAGGATTGGCCGGTCTATGGTGCACGGCATTAGGCTACGGTGAAGAGGAGTTGATCCGAGCCGCCGAGCAACAGCTTCGAAAACTGAGTTACTCGCAACTCTTTGGCAGTAGAACCAACGAGCCCAGCGTCCTGCTTGCAGAGAAACTCTCGGATATGGTGCCGTTTGACGCCAGCCGCGTCTTCTTTGGTTTATCGGGAAGCGATGCAAACGATACGCAGGTCAAGCTGATGTGGTATTACCACAATGCGATTGGGAACCGCGACAAAAAGAAAATCATCAGCCGAGAAAAAGGGTATCACGGCGTGACTGTAGCGTCAGGCTCGCTGACCGGACTACCAGCATTTCACAAGCACTTTGATCTGCCAATACCGGGCATACTGCACACGAACTCGCCTCATTACTATCGAGAAGCTCTGGAGGGCGAGAGCGAGGATGATTTCGTCGTTCGCCTCACTAGAAACCTCGAGGCTCTCATCCTGAAAGAGGGTCCCGAAACCATTGCAGCATTTATTGCCGAGCCTGTACAAGGCGGGGGCGGTGTGATCGTGCCACCGGATGGATATTTTGAAGCGATCCAGAAAACGCTTAAGAAGTACAACATCCTCTTCATCGACGACGAGGTGATTTGCGGCTTTGGTCGAACTGGTAGCGCTTTCGGAGCAGATACGTACCAACTTAAACCAACCACGATGAGCTTGGCCAAATCCCTGTCATCCGCTTACCTACCTATAAGTGCAGTAGTCATACCAGAATTTATGTACGAACCGATTGCAGAAGTCAGTGCTGATGTCGGCGTCTTTGGGCACGGGTTCACTTATTCGGGTCACCCAGTTAGCTCAGCCGTCGCCCTGCGAACCCTCGAGCTCATGGAAGAACGAATGCTCTTCGAACACGCAGCCGCTATGGGAGAAGTCTTTCAAGAGAGGCTGAATCAACTTAGCAATCACCAGCTGGTCGGCGAGGCCCGAGGAGTCGGGCTAATTGGTGCCATCGAACTCGTTTCCGATAAGGAGGACAAGACCCCGTTCCCCCCAGAACAGGCTGTGGGAGCGTTTTGCGCCAGTCGGGCGCTGATCAACGGCTTGATTGTGCGTCCACTTGGCGATTCGATAGCTATCTGCCCACCGTTGATCATCTCTGAAAGACAGCTCGATGAGTTGTTTACAAAACTAGAAATCGCGCTCAACGAGACGTTAGACACACTCCACTAGGTGAGTTTCTGGATGCCGTAACCAAAATAGAGCGCCGTCCCAATAAGCGCCCAAATCGCCAACATACCCCACTCGTGAGGCCATCCGAGGGCAGCTGGGCTCCACGGCAGGAAAACTGACAACAAGGCTAGAGACATTAACACCGCCCCATAGCCGACAAGACGGGGGTGGCTCACCCGAAAAGGTCTCGGAAGGTCGGGCTCGGTCCGCCTAAGGGCCAAAAACGCGATCGGAACAAGTAAATAAGCCACCACGACGCAGAAGCTGCTGCTGTTTACCAACCACAGCAACACCGTGCTCCCAAACAACGGTGACAAACAAGACAACAAGCCAATTGCGATCACGGCAATATGGGGTGTCTTGTGAAGAGGGTGAAGACGGCCAAAGACCTTCGGCAACATTCCCGACTCAGAGAGTGCGAAGATTACCCGGCTACCACCAATGATGAAGGCGTTCCAACTAGTAAGGATGCCGCCTATCCCACCGAGTACGAGAGCGGTACCAGCCCAGGGCCCACCCCACAAGACGGTTGCGGCATCTCCGGCGGCCATCGTTGTACTTGGAACCTCTCCAGGACCGAGGGAAACCGCGACAGAAAATGCGATGACTACATACCAAATGACCGAAAGAAAAACAGACACTACCAGCAGTTTGCCGATGCGATTAGGGGGCAGATCGATCTCCTCTGCTGACTGCGGAATAACATCAAAGCCCATTAGAAGTGCAGGCACGAGTATTAGAACGCTAAGCACTCCGCCGACCGCCGGTGTTGAAAACCACGGTTCGGCATCACTGAAGCTACCAAAACCAACAGCGCCGGTGATTAAGAAGAGTCCTGCGACAACAATGCCGGCGGTTACGATACTCTGCAAGGCAGCCGCAGCTGCAATTCCGCGAACGTTCACATAGGTCATTGTGATTGCCCCACTGATACCAACCACGACGAAGCCAATGTCGACATCGGCACCCTGTACTTGCCAGACGGTGCCCATACGGATCTGAGGGAGCAGGTACTCAATCGCAGTTGGAAGCGCGGCTGATTCGAATAGACAGATAAAAAGATACGCGCCTAGCAATGCCCATGTACAAAAGAACGACCACCTGGCTCCCAGTCCACGGTGTGTGTAAACGTGCTCGCCACCCGCTCTGGGTAATGCCCCTACCAATTCACTATAGGTCAACCCAATTACGGCGATTGCAAGCCCCCCGATAGCGAATGCGAAGACGACACCAATGGAGCCCGCCGTATGCACCCAGTACCCGGAAAGCGCCACCCAACTCCAGCCGATCATCGCACCGAATGCCAGCGCGATGACTTGTCGGTCTTTTAAAACACGCGCAAAACGACCCTTAGATTCCATAGCTAGATAGTTGAGTGCCTAGTAACCTCGTTTTCAACCTTTTACGGATAACTCTCAGACGAAGCAAGCACCTCTTGTCGCCATAGTCCCTGCCCTCGCTCAACACCCCGCGGTTCTCAAACTCGGACATCCTTGCATTTGGCAAACTGACGGTGATGGGGACGCGTATACGCCTCTTTAGCCATCGGCCAGGACACGGAGCCGTACCCCTAGAAAAGGACTGGGACTTGCTGGAACACAGATCAGGGCGTATAACGACGCACTCATTCGGAATCGGACATCATCCGCCTGACTGAGGCGGCGAACGGGTCTATCACGTGGTTCTTAAGAGTGAAACCTGGGGACGAAGACAGCTCTCCCGAAACTGTCTTTCATATAATTGATTCTGTTGAATTTTTTGAGAACGGGGTGTAGCTCAGCCTGGTAGAGCACTGTCTTCGGGAGGCAGGGGCCGGAGGTTCAAATCCTCTCACCCCGACCAACTAAACTGATGTCCCAATTACCAACAAGTCGATCCGGAAGCACACCATGACATCGCACGATCCAGTAGACGACGGCACTCATGTCATTCTAAGTTCGCACAGCAACCAATTCGGATCAGCTATAGGCATCAATTGGGGAGCGCGAGATCCACTAGAAAGAGGCCCGGTCATCGGAACGATTGCTAATAAGACGGATCGCAACGTGATTGGAACCCATGGTGGTAGTTATACGGTTTACCGCGCCTTGTCGATCGCATCCGGCCATTTCCCGAGTGATCACCGCCCGGATCTCACCCACACAGACCCGACTGTAGTTGTTGAACCCCAGTCATCATGGTTCGAGGAAGGACGAATTGTCTCGCTCGATCCGTGGGGAGCCCATACCAATGTGGTATTTCGTGAGTTCCTGGATCAGGGCATTAGCATTCAGCCGACAATCGCGATTACTCAAGCACATCTGAGCCTGCCAGAGATTCGAGACGCCATTGCAGGCAAACGGCTCCCAGTCGATGGCAAGATCGTCACGGAGAGCCAGGATGTTCGCGTTACCAAGATCGCAATCGACCCAGTCTGGCACCTACCATCAATTTCAGAGCGTTTTAAAATCAAAGAAAGCACGCTTCGTAAAACACTGTTCAGCGAAACAGGTGGGATGTTTCCAGAACTCGTCACGCGTCCCGACCTTAAAGTATGGCTTCCACCAATCGGCAGTTCGACCGCTTACGTATTCGGTCATGTTGCCGATCTAGCTAATCCTGAGAAGGAATTGACTTGCCGCGTTCATGACGAGTGCAACGGTTCGGATGTTTTTGGCTCCGATATATGCACATGTCGACCTTATCTTGTATTTGGCATTGAAGATGCTGTCAGAACAGCACAGCGCGGAGGTGTCGGAGTCGTCGTTTACTTTCGTAAGGAGGGCCGCGCGCTCGGCGAGGTTACCAAATTCCTTGTCTACAATGCCCGAAAACGCCAACCTGATGGTGACAATGCCGAAACATACTTTCACAGGACTGAATGCGTTGCTGGGGTACAAGATGCGCGTTTCCAGGAGTTTATGCCAGATGTATTGAACTACTTCGGCATCACCAAGATCGACAACCTGCACTCAATGAGCAATATGAAATACGATGCCATCACGGCAGCAGGGATTCGGGTAATTAACCGAATTAAAATCCCAGAAGATTTAATTCCTGCCGATGCTCGTGTAGAGATTGAAGCCAAAAAGGCCGCTGGGTATTTTTCTGATGAGGATGCTCCGGATTCAGAGTCGCTGAGGTCAGTCAAGGGTCGCGACTTGACGTGACAAGTTGGCACGCCAACGGATCTCTGGATTATTTGATGAGTCCGACAGCAATTCGTGACTGTGCCACACAGATCGCGGATCTAACTCGGCGCGGGGACGGAGCATTCAAGCTTAATGAATCACGCCTCGAGAGGGTAGCCGAACACGTTGTAGATTCCATTCGCCGAAAATACCCAACCCTTGATATTCCGCTTCATTCCCGCTGGCGACATTTCGAGATCGAGGGCACCGACAGCCTACAGCGATTTGATAATTTGACTTCGGAATACTCCACCATAGAGCTTGCTCGAACCGGCTTCGATCTAATAGTCCCATCGGTGCTGCTTGATGCAGGAGCTGGCCCTAGCTGGAATTTTCGGACGAGCTCGGGAGCGCTACTTTCCCGATCCGAGGGCCTCGCAATCGCATCACTCGAGATGCTCTTGTCTGGTACGTTCTCGTCTGACCCCTCTCAGCCACTTCGCACTGATGCTAGCGCACTGGCAGAGTTAAACCTTATTGATTTTTCCGAAGGGATGCAGGCCTCCGAAGACAACCCACTCATTGGTCTAAATAATCGCCTGCTCTTGCTGCAGCAGCTTGGAAGGGTAATTCAGCGTGAGTCGAGAATCTTTCCAACCGGCCGACTAGGTGACCTCGCGGATCACCTTATAGACACTTCGACTACGGAGGTTAGCGCTACACACATACTGTCAACCATCTTAAACCTACTGGGCCCTATGTGGCCTCAGCGGATAGTTGTGTCAGGCAAAAACCTTGGTGACGCTTGGCGATATTCACCGCCAAACGAAAATAGCGAAATGATCGTTCCATTTCATAAACTATCCCAATGGTTAACCTATTCGATCGCAGAAACGTTACTACGCAGTGGCAAGGGCGTGTGTGATATTGAGAAACTCACCGGCCTCGCCGAATATAGAAATGGCGGACTTTTCATAGATAGTGGCGTACTTGAGCTAAAACAAAAGTTTACAAAACCCAGTTACTCCATCGAGAACCGGACGATCATTGAGTGGCGCGCACTCACCGTATATCTGTTGGATCGGATTGCGGAGCGTGTTCCGGGTATGCTGGGTCGGGAGCTTTCGCTCCCTAGAGTCCTTGAGGGCGGCACCTGGCATGTTGGACGCGAACTGGCGTACGAGCGAAGCCCGAAGGGCGAGCCGCCCTTAAACGTTAACACTGACGGGACAGTCTTTTAGTCATGAAAAACCCAACCAACTATCATGCAATCAAGCACCCTTTACTTATGGAAAAGCTCTGCTACCTAATGGACAAGCAGACCAAGCCACCCGAATTTCGTCGTCTGATGCACGAGATGAGCTTTCTATTAACTTATGAATCTTTACAGGATTGGGGAACAGAAGAGACTGAGATCTCCACTCCAAACGGCTCCACGGTAATTCAAAAACTAAACAAGCACCCAGTGGTCGTAGCCATTTTACGCGCCGGCAACGGAATGCTGACCGGTGTGATTGAAGCTTTGCCGTTGGCACGTGTCGGACACATCGGTATCTATCGTGATCGCGACCTCGACAGTACTGTCGAGTATTTCTTACGACTGCCTGAAGATATCCAGGGTGACTCCGTTCTGCTACTCGATCCGATTATCGCTACGGGTGATACGGTGTGTGCCTCAGTGTCTCGTCTCCGTAAATTCGGGGTCGGCGACATTCGTGTGCTAACGATCATGGCCTCAAAAAATGGACTACAAAAGCTAAAGGCTACCGACGACAGTGTTTCGGTCTGGGGCTTGCGCCTTGAGGAAACACTTAACCAGTCCGGACATCTAGCACCCGGCCCCGGTGATGTGTCAGCACGCTTTTTCAATGCCAGCTGACTTTACTTAGAGCCATATAGAAAACGCGAATAGCCGGAAGAATTGAGACCTGCGGCCGATCCCTCGAAGCTGTCTGTTATACAATTGATTCTGCTATGTTTTTATCAAGATCGGGGTGTAGCTCAGCCTGGTAGAGCACTGTCTTCGGGAGGCAGGGGCCGGAGGTTCAAATCCTCTCACCCCGACCAGTTTTCTTTCGCCAATTCAATTGAATATTGGAGAATCAGCCATGTCTAGGTCTGACCGACGGAAGTTTATTCGCTCGGCGTTGGCTACTGCCCTTGTGACCCGTCTTCCTCCTTCGGTTCAGGCCCAGGGGATGGATAATCCACGTCGAATCGACGTTCACCACCACTTTGCTCCCCCGGCGTGGGTCACCGATGTCAGGGGCCGTCCATTATTAAATCCGGCAAACACAACATGGCAACCTGAGCATTCCATCGAGGATATGGACAGGGGTGGTGTCGCCGCATCGGTAATATCCATAACAAACCCAGGACTCTGGTTCGGAGATGTGGCACAGACTCGCCGATTGACGCGAGCCTGTAATGAGTACGGGACGGAACTGGTGCAGGCGCACCCCACACGTTTCGGGCTGTTTGCCGCTATACCATTGCCAGACGTGGACGCGAGTCTGGAGGAGATTGCCTACGCCTACGATACGCTCAATGCAGACGGTGTCGGGCTTTTTACCAGTTACAACGATGTATGGTTAGGAAACCCGGCATTCAGACCGGTGATGGAGGAACTCAATCGACGTAAAGCGGTAGTTGCCGTGCATCCGACCGCAGCCGATTGCTGCAGGAATCTCCAGTATGCCCCGGGGGTGCATCCCTCAAGATTCGAGTATGGTACCGACACCACTCGCGCGATCACGGGAATCGCCTTCAGCGGTGATGCCGTTCGATTTCCAGATATTCGTTTCATATGGTCTCATGCAGGCGGCAGCGTGCCTTTCCTGGCAGGCCGTATAGAAAGCGCTGCGGCCAGGGCGACGGAAGCACTACCTGATGGTTTTACTAGTGAGCTCAGCAAGTTCTATTACGATACTGCCGGTGCTGCCAATCGGGGTTCCCTGGTCTCACTACTGGAACTGGTAGCCACCACACAAATTGTATTCGGCACAGATTTCCCGCCCGGGGATACAAGTGCGGCAGTTGCCAGGGCACTCGATGAGACCGGTCTGTTTAATGAGGACGATCTTCGGGCAATCAACCGGGATAATGTCGTTAAGCTGTTGCCACGGTTTGCATAAAAAGTATATCTTTTCTGTCCCAACGGGAGGCAGGGGCCGGAGGTTCAAATCCTCTCACCCCGACCAATTAAATCAATAGATTATGAGATCTTATGAAAAGCCTAGCACCATATACGGCGCTAGGGGGACGTGGGGGGTACTATGAGAAATGTCACCGTAGCTCTAGGTCTATTGCTCTTCTCGTGCGTTAGTCTGGCGCAGCGTAGTTATCCACCCGATATCCTTTTCATTTCCATCGACGATATGAACGACTGGGTCAGCCCACTGGACGGGCATTCGCAGGCGATAACGCCCAATATGGAGCGGCTTGCCGAGCGCGGTATCGTCTTTACCAACGCACATTCTCCCGCCGCTCTCTGTAATCCTTCACGTACCGCGTTTCTCACGGGTCTGCGCCCATCAACCAGCGGCGTGTACAACAACCAGGACCACTGGGAAACGAACGAAGTCGCGAGCAGCGTGCGGATGCTGCCTGGGTATTTCCTGGATTCGGGTTATCGTGTAATGGGAGCCGGCAAGATCTTCCACAGCGGCCATAACGATCGCAGTTCATGGCACGGCTATTATCCTTCGTTCGATCACACCCGGC
>Ga0315339_1000622_pt1 | contig 41382 bp, 46 predicted proteins | sample ASW17metaG_FD_204514 | JGI IMG/M metagenome (GOLD analysis project Ga0315339, IMG submission 204514) | Ammonia-oxidizing marine archaeal communities from Pacific Ocean, United States - ASW #17 | ecosystem: Environmental > Aquatic > Marine > Oceanic | place: USA: California | collected 2016-12-05 | reverse complement strand
TCATCGCCGATTGGCGCCAACACTACAACGAGGATAGACCGCATAGTCGACTCGGCTATCTAAGCCCGGAAGACTTTATACATACCAAAATACTCACAACCTAAATGGGCCAATTATTGGGGCCCGCACACTCACATCCTCGTCTTCGGTGCTCGCGACTCCCATCCGCTGGAGTCTTGATATTTCCAGACTAAGAGTTTACTTAGTTCAAAACTACGCCCGGAACTAACAATGGAACCAGAAACCACCTATCTCGAACGTTCAATTTACTACGGAGATTACGATGAATTAGGTGCAATCATATCCGAAGACCCCTTGGTCGTCAATTTTTATTTTCAGGCACACCTTGGCTTAACCCCCTTGATGTGGGCCTGTAGGAACAGACGAGATAGTATGGTTGAATTGCTACTTGATTCAGGTGCCGACGTTAACTTAGTAGACACCCATATACTGCCCAGGGCTCAGCAATTGGTAGCGTTATAATAGCGAGAATATTGCTCAATTCAGGCGCCGACATTGACCAGCGATGCGAGTTTAATACGACGGCACTATTTCTTGCGGCGTCATGGCTGCATCTATATCTGGTTCAATTCCTAATCGAACGGGCTGCAAATTTGACCTCGGTAAATTGTCACGGCAGGACAATCGTTGATATGCTACAGGAAGACCTTGCGCGCATAAGCAAGCAAAGCCTTTGCTCCCCCGATGAGCAACGCTATCTTGAGGGCATTCCTCGAATTATTCGATATTTCGAAAAGTTCTAGGTGCACTTACTACTCGAACAACCTGAGTGTTCGGCGTACCCCTCCATACACAAGGGAGTATTGCCGATCGACGAACCCAACGGAAAAACACACTTCCGAGTTGCTCGATGTCGATGGCGGCGTGCGCTTGGAGCAATTCGACGAGGCCCATCCGCAGGTCAAGGTCTTCAACGAGCACGGCAGACTTATAGCCCAACACCGTCCCGAGCGCATATCGGAAACCGCCTAGGACATCCAGAAATTCGACGCGCTGGGCATACGACGCGGGGCTGAACCATGCACGATACATTGAGGAGTGGATGGAATAGTTAGCCAGCGCTGCGTGACGAGGATTGTGCACTGGCAGAGTGTATGGCCGCACATTGGCCATCTGAATTAAATAGCGCAATGCGCCCGTGCTGAGATAAACTATTTTCTTGAGGGTGATACACTGAATACTATACACTCGTGCGCCTATGGCTTAAACCACGCCCACAACACGAGGTGTCATGCCTAATCCCGAATTCCTACTACACGAAACAATTCACATTACCGCTCACATAGATGCCCTAGCCAACTACAATGGCAAGCGATCAGACTTGGCCACTGACATCACTCGCCGAGAACGTGAATATGGGACCAATATGCGTCAACGCGAACACGCAGCACGCCTACAGGCTGAAGCGCTTCAACCCACCGTCGCTTGACATCACAGGCGTTGTACAACCGCGGCGACGTTTTTCGCCAACGCATCGTATTCCCGCACCCCCCGCGCCCCTGGAGAGTGTTCTTTAATCGGCTTGGATTCGAGGTTGGCCTGATTCAGCCGCTCGCTCTTGCCGATATAGGTCTTTAGCAGGTTCTTGCGATGCTTCCTAAGACGGCCGACTACGGTTGTATTGGTCCTCGTTGTGCGCACATCAAACATGGTTAGAAAGAGCCGGTACGGCATCTCCTCACCATCTCGGAGTTCCATCGCAAGCTCGAGCAGCGGCTCCACACCCTCAATCGCTCCCCCACCCGTCTGCACTGGCACCAACAACAGGTCAGCCGCGGTGATCACATTGTGGGTTAGGATACCCTCCGTCGGAGCCGAATCAAGCAAAACATAGTCGTAGTCAAGCGCTTGCAAGGCCTTCGACAACCGCACTTCGCGCCGAACACGGGTCGAGAGTAGCTCCGCGGTTCGAGTCAATGCATGAGAGGCACCGATCACGTCTAAATTCTCGTATTTGCAGGCAGAAACGGCCCGTTCGGCCTGCGACGGCCTATCCATGAGAAGATCACCTACTGTGCGCTCAGGTATAGTTTCCAGCAAACAACGAGTAGCATGGGCCTGCGGATCGCAATCGACGAGCAGTGTGGAGTTTCCCCGCGCCGCTAAAGCCACCGCGAGATTTACCGCCGTCGTTGTCTTACCTACGCCACCCTTATGGTTTATAATCGCTATTACGGTCACTATACACCTTCTGAGAGTCACAGGTCAATTTTCGGCGGACACACTTCGCAAACGGGAACCGTGAAAACCTCCCGAGCAAGGAGGCGAATATATCAAAAACTGAGCTTTGCATCAAGAACCCCCAACCGCACATCCACACACGGTTGGGGGTTTTTCTCTACCGAGTCATACTCACACCTATATGTCTAACACTGACCCCCAATATTCACAAGGTATTTTACTTGCTTCTCCCCAATCTTCGTCTTATCGTACAGCCTTATACCCAAGCCTACCGGGACCGAATCTACGATCATTTGTCAGTGCGCTTCGCGCATTGAGCGGACACGAGACATTCTCAGCTCTTACCAACGATTACCTAGATAGATTCGAGTTTATAGACCAGCAAGCAATGAGGCCACTCCGACGATGTCGGGCACTTTTGGATGCACTTGAACAAGCGGATGCACATCAAAATCTACCATTGATCTTGAAGGAGCTCCGCGATCTTGCCATTGATGTTGACTCAGACGACCCGAACCCGTGGACAACACCAAAGCAAATCTCAGCATCGCCTCCCAGAAAATTCGTATTCCATCGCTTTCTCATTCACTCCGTTTTTTGTCCATACGTTACAATAGCATCTGCCGGACCCCTTCCCCCAACGCTGCCAACGCAACGGACATCGCCTGTAGCGTTTCGACTGGGTGATTGCTGTTCTTTTGCGCCCTATTGATCGACTCAGCAAACTTCGCCCACAGCGCGTCGGTTTCTGCATCATCCGCAAGCGGCTCTGAAAATGTGATATGGATATTCTCACGACTGCGACCCAGTATTGCCGCAACGACAGCCGCGACACCACTAGCCTCTGCCTCCATGGTTTTGGAACGGCCGCGTCACTGCGCTTCGACAAACACTGGCCGACAGGTCCGTGCGGCATCAACCACGCGATTCTCAGCGTAGTGATCCGTCGGAATTGGAACGATCGTCAGCCAAGTGTGACCATCTTCACTGCCTAGTATCTCGCCCGGTTCATCAACCAGGCGCTGCACACTAACTTTAGGCATCTGATCAACGTCCACAAGCTCCATCCGCACTACTGACATAGCAGTTCCTTTCTATCCGCGGTGCGCGCCAGCAAATCCAATGGCCCGCTCGCCATGACGGTCTTTAATGCGATCCAACGCTCGAATAAGCGCCGGACGTGCGGAAGCAAAAAGGTCCGATTGGGTGCAAGTACCACTGTCCGCCACATCAGCCGCTACCCCCAACAATCGCAAGGGCTTGTCCTTCCACCCCTCATCAAATAACCGACGTGCGGCTACAAACAATGTCACATCGTCCGTACTAGGCTGCAAACGGCACTGGCGTGTCGCCGTTTCAAAGTCGGGATAACGAAACTTAACCCTGATTCCACAACATGGCCTCCCCATCTTACGTAATCTGCGAGCTACACGCTCACTTAATTCAAAGAGGACTTGGTGACATTCCTCCCTTGAATACATATCAAAGTCAAAGGTGCGCTCGTGGCTCACGCTCTGCGCTGCGCGAGTAATTACCTTACGGCGATCCAACCCGTGGCTGAGTCGGTGATAATGACTGCCTGCGTTATCGCCCAATAGACCTTCGAGGCGCTTTAAACCTGCTCGTTGTAGGTCTCCAATAGTTTGAAATCCGAGGCGATGCATGCGTTCTTGCGCCACGGGGCCGGCCCCCCATATCCTCGATAGTGGCAAAGGTTGCAAAAACTCGAACTCGGTTCCTGGATCGACAACTATCAAGCCATCCGGCTTGCTCTCTTCCGATGCAACCTTCGCAACAAACTTGCTCTGAGCAACTCCAACAGACACCGCCAGTTGGGTATCCGCCTGTATTTCATTACGAATCCTAACCGCTATGGCCTCGCCACCGCCAAATAGCCGTTGAGAGCCTGTGACATCCAGAAATGCCTCATCAAGCGCAATCGGCTCGATAAGCGGTGTATATCGCGTGAAAATCGCGTGAATTTGACCAGACACCTGCTGGTAAACCTCCATCCGCGGGCTAACAAACACCGCATGAGGGCATAATACCTGCGCTCGAGCGCCCGTCATAGCAGAACGAATGCCAAAGACACGCGCTTCGTAAGAACATGTAGAAACTACCCCTCGTCGACCACCGCCCCCGACTACTACAGGGCGCCCCCTCAGGCGGGGATTATCGCGCTGCTCTACGGCTGCGTAAAAGGCATCCATGTCTGCATGAATAATCATACAAAAATTGCTATACATACGTATACTAATAAACATATGTGCCCTACGGGATTTCGTCAATCAAGAAATGTCGCGGAGGGCCCATGGGGCAGGTAGTAGATTATTTTCGATGTGCCTTAGATTGAGACTCCTTGCGCCAAAAGGCGTGTGAATCGAGGAATACGTCGGCCACGTCGCGGCAAAATTCGTCGGAATTGTAGAATCCGGCCTTGATGCGGGTTTCGACATCAGTTATATACGTCTCGTCATTTTTCTTGTTCCGCGCGCCTTTCATCACTTCACTTTCGTCGAGTAATAAAATGTTCGCCCTCGACCCACAACGGGCGAAGGCGAACAATCTGGATCCAAAACTTCGGACGAGGGTCAAATCGGAGGGGTTTTGCCGCAGAACTACTCTCTTCTAATCGGCCGACTATGATGTCGCTTGAGACATTTCCCAGTCACAAACCTCGCGAGAGTGAATCGGCGGCACTGTATTTATTGGGTATTTCCTTCGAGCTCAAGGTCGGTCAGGCCTTTGACAACAGAATCGGCCACCGAGCCTAAGACAGAGTCCCTTGGGATAGCAACCGCAGTGATGGGTAATTCTGGATACACGTTACCCGTTTGCGCATTATAGACCCCCTGTAGGCCTGGATGAGTAGCAAAGATTGAACCGGATCTACCTTTGAAGAATTGAATTTCGTGTGGTTTCATTATGAACTATCCTTCAACTAACTCAACCGCATCCCCCTCTTCGACTACCTCACCCACCGACACACGCTCAACTTCAAGGCTCACCCATTCCGCACCCATAGCCACACGGAAACCAATGGTATCGTGCGCAGTGCCGCCCGAATCTCCTGATAGCTCCCGCCTCGTATTGTTCGCTCCTGCCCCCCATCGGACCCCGTAGGGTTCACCCCGATGCCAACTCTGTAGTACTCTCATCATCGTAGTGGTCTTGGCACCATTCATACAAGTTGCATGACATATCCCATGCCTCGTACATGCTACGACCATCGAGAAACTCATCCACAGGGATGTTGTGCCGACCAAGTTATTTGTATTGCACCGTTCTCCTTCTGTAAACCGAGAACCCCAAGGATATGGCCGTTCATCATTGCTTCGAGCGGCCTTCTCCCACTCCGCCTCAGTTGGTAGCCGAGCCCCCCACCACTCAGCATATACACAAGCATCACGCCAGGATACATTCGCGACCGGGTGCTTCCCTACCCCTGGTGGAAAGGTTCCGCGTTGCCAATGTATCGGCGCTTTATAGCCTGTGCATTGCACGAATTCACGGTATTCCTGATTAGTAACCGTCGTCTTCCCGATGTAGTATCCGGACAAAGTAATCGAGTGCGCCGGCGGCTCATTGCGCGGACTATCCTCGTCCCGTCCGCCCATTGTGAAGGCTCCTGGTCCGATGTAAACCATCAACCGCTTATTGGCTTCCGGTATGATCAACAGACGACGCTCCTCCAGCTATTCCATATGCAGATCCATTTCCCCCAAGTTGCTATTCATAGCCTCTAGCTGTTCCTCGGCAACTTGGCGACGACGTGCCATTTCAACCCGTCGCGCTTCCTGCGCATCAATATGCTCCATCAGCTCTTGGGATGGACGATTGAATTCCAGTAACAAGGTGACGAAATACATGCAGATGCCACATGTAGAATCCACCAGAACCACTCGTTCATAGAGTTGGTTCCTTCTTTAGGTATCGGTAACAAGGCCCTATCAGAAGCTTAATCTTGTCCAATTGGCATTCAAAACGCTTGGCTATCGCTTCGGCGTCACAATCACCAATCTCCGTACAGGCCACGACAGCGAACCCATGCGTACCCACACCATGCTTGACGAAATTAACGATATTTTGTGTGTCCATTCTCAAATTTAGTGCCAACCATAAAAAAAAAACAGCCAATAATAGAGAGATCTCACTTCCCATCCGACGCAATCGATACGCACTATTATTTGCGCTCGTTATTATTTATCACTACCACAGTGAACATTTGTTCAATTGCCTATAGTGTTGTTATGACAAAGAGATATAAACGAGAGTCCATCGAGGTTGCTTGTGAAGCGGGACACCCTGTCACCTTTCGGTGGCGTAAGGGCGACTATACTATCGTGGAGATCGTAGATCGGTGGGTATTGCGAGCTTTATGGTGGCAAGAAGAAATCCGACGGACCTACTACCAAGTTATCACCTCCAAACTTGGAGTATATAGCCTGTACACAGACGGTGAAGCGTGGTATTGGGGGGAAATCTCCGGACCGCGTCTAAGAACCTCATCGACATATTCCCCAACGCGCGTTCGAACTTCATCCGCAGGAAGTTGAGACTCGGCCATCAACCCTGCGATAGCGATGACGGTGTCGGATAAACCCTCATAGTCTGCAGATCTAACCCCACCCCACTTCATCGCCAGATCGATCAAAGACGAGCTGTCAATATCGATCGCCTCTATCCCTCATCTATCTAGCTCATAATCGTAGTAAACCCGCCGATATTCCTCCATCAATAACCCGACCATCAACCAATATACTTCGGCCATATGCACTCTCCCATTGAGCATTCGCATCATACGTCAGACATGGCTCCCGTTTAGGGTTTTATCCGCAAAGATCCACATGCTGCAAAATGGCGATGGCCCAAAATGAGCCTTAGCTGCCATGTAGATATCATCACCGACGAGTTGACACGCGACAATGCCAGCTATGCCATTACCTGACCGCAGGAAGTCTATATCCTCCGATAAATTACAGGTCTCCGTAGAATAATAAGGGATCGTCCAGTCCGTAGCTCCCGCTCTCAAACCAAGCTCCTCCACAGGTTGTGGTGAAACAACGGCTAGCGACATGGTGCCGCGTAACTTCTGTGCTAAATGCTCTATGCTCGTAAGCCGCGCATCACAAAATTGACAATCAGCCATTACGTGAAAAAGGACGAGGTCACTCCGCAACGAAAACAGATCACTTAAGGTAGGTGGCCCCCCCTGTCCCAAGTAGCACATAATTGCGCATTAGGGAAGAAGCTACGCGATCCTTCCTTACCTCAAATAGGCGGAGCTGCTTAGCAGCAAGCTCACGCTCGAGAGCCTTGATCTCCTGCTCAAGGCGGTACCCTTCGTCCATCTGCCCCCTCATGTTGTATTCATTTAGAAATGATAGAACGACAATAATGTAACGTTCCCAGGACAATAAGCACACAACTCATTGTTTATACTTACCCTATATACGAACCGTATGTAGGTAAAAGTAAAGTTGCACTCCTTTACACAAAACAATATACTATACATTTGTTCACTCGACTCAAAGCAATGCCTTATGAGTAAAGGAATCTGCACCCTCTTCTTGCCCCATTTTGGGGCTTTGGCCGTTACACATGCCCGAAGCCTTGAAGACGAAGAGGTGATCGTCCACAACGGAACCATTACCACCTCAGCCTCAATGCCTTTACTTGAGCGCGGCGTCATTTTGGGAGATACCCTACACCGCACAAAGGCCTTGTTCCCACAAGCCCACCTAGTTCTACGCGATCTTACACTTGAGGACGCATTCTGGGATCACATCTTAAATCAGTTGTACAAACTTACTCCTCAGATCCAACCAGTTAGTGATCGTGGTTTTATCGGTCGATGGATACACGCTCAAAGCTTTGTTCGCGCGGACTTTGAGACCCTGCTCTGCACTATGCAAGCCCCGGCTGGATATGCAGCAAATCCCACACTTTCTATGCTCTGCGCGACAGCAAGTCCACCAGGCCAACTATCTATCGTCCACCCTCACGAAGAAGCGCACATGCTCAACAATATGTCAGCACGCAACTTGTGTTGCTTCGGCTTTCATAAGTCGCTCATTGACCTGCTTCTCGATGTCGGACTCGAAACATTGAGCAAAATACGGGCACTTACTTTGCGGCAACTAACGGCTCAATTTCAAAAGGAAGGAATACGCCTACACAAGCTTCTCAACCCTCCTGAGTCGAACGATCCGATCCAGTCTTGGGCCCCCGAAGCTGTATATGTTGAGCAAGTAATAGAATGGCAAGTCGACCACGAACGTCAACTCTTGGACCTCGCCACGCGGGCTATTCAAACTGGACTCCTGCAGACATCTTCCTGCCCGCGAATCCTCTCTCTTGCTATCCGCTACCGCACTGGTCACTGCGAGGCCGTCCGTCACCTAAAAGTCCCGACTCGAACCCTGCCCCAATTAGTTGACACCGCGCTGCTACTTTTCCATGCGAGCAACCATCAATCAGATCAGATGCTCAGCTTTACTCTAGGGCTATGTCACCTTTGTCCCAATCTTGCGGTTCAATCCGATCTCTTTTCTCGTCCTGACGTCGAGCGCCTCACCACTTTGATGGAACGCCGCTTTCCAGGCAAACTCTGTCAGCCCATATCCGTCACCCGTGCGTTCGTCCCGGAAGATCAGTATGTGCTGGCCCCTCTGCACGAACCATAACTTATGTTCGTACACCTACATGTAAGGAGTTGGTTTTCATTTCTCGCAGGCGGGTCTTCTCCTGAAGAGCTCGCTCAGAGCGCGTACCTTGCTGGTCAGCAAGCGATCGCACTTACTGACGTAAATGGCGTTTACGGGGCAGTACGATTCCAGCAGGCCTGTCGCCAGATCGGGCTAAAGTCTATTGTTGGCGCCGAAATGACTGTTGGTGACCACTCGCTCCTCCTTCTCGCCGAAGACCGCCACGGTTACGGCAACCTATGCCAACTTCTGACTCAACATCATATACAGGATACCCCCCTCACCCTCGCGGATCTTAGTCATCGACACGAGGGGGTTCTGTGCTTATCCGGCGGTATTAACAGCAATCTTTGGCACCTTGCCCACGCGAGACATCTCGGCGAGGCCCGCGAATGGCTCTATGACCTACTCGAAGCGTTTGGAGAACACCTATACGTTGAGTTAGTCAACCACCATCGTCGCGACGATCGCTATACAGTAAAAACACTTACCGCCCTCGCACATGAACACCATATAGCAACCGTTGCCACCAATGATGTGCGGTACGCTGAACCACTCGCTTACCGCCGTTATGATCTTCTAACCTGCGCGAAGCTCGGAATTACAGTACACGATCCCCACCCAGACCGCCCGACAAATGCCGAAGCCTACCTCAAAGATGAGGTTTCAATGCAAGAGGCAATTCAGGTAGCAACCGCACATAGCGCAGCCAGCGCCATAGCTACGCGCTGCACCTTGGACTTACTGCAAGAGCGGGTAACAGTTCCTTCGGCACAATTGCCCGACGCGTTTAGCCCCGACCAACAGTTGGCAAATCTATGCGCACCAAGCCTACTACGAAAATACGATGCGGAAACTCGTCAAGCAGCCCTCCAACAACTCAACCGCGAGTTGGCTACTATTGCCGACCTGCAACTATACGAGTTTTTCCTAGTTGTCCACGAAGTCGTCCAAGAAGCCCAACGGCGCTCTATCCGCTGTGCAGGGCGCGGATCCGCAGCGAACAGCATAGTCGCCTACCTCCTCGGCATTACGGCCGTAGATCCGATTCAGCATAATCTCCTTTTCGAACGTTTCTTACACAGGGGTCGCAAAGGCACACCCGACATTGATATTGACTTCGATAGTGAGCGGCGAGATGAAATAATCGCCTGGATTGAGGATCGCTTCGGCCTAGAACATACCGCTATGACCGCTACTGTTACGACCTTCCGGTTGCGCCTATCCCTTCGCGAAGCAGCAAAAGCCCTCGGTTTTCCAATGGAGGTCGTGAATCGTCTGTCCAAGTCGGCCCCTCCACGTGAACCCGCCCAAGTGCGCGAGTTTCTTGCGGAGATCGATTCGGTATTCACCTCACCTCGCTTAGAGCTACTATTGACTATGGTAGAAAGCCTACAGAACTGCCCTCGCCATTTAGGCCTACACAATGGGGGCATGGTCCTTTCCGAAGTACCCTTAAGTCACTTCACTCCTGTTCAAGTCTCAGCCAACGGCGTCAAAGTTGTCCAGTTCGACAAAGATGACGTGGAAGCGCTTGGACTGATCAAATTGGATGTTCTTGGCCTTCGAATGTTCGGCACACTTAGTGAAGCGGAGGAAATGATCCAACGCCACGTACACCAACAGGTTGACTTAGACCAATTACCCCTCGATGACCCCGAAGTATTCGCCTATATCCGCACCAGTAAAACCCTGGGCATGTTTCAAATCGAGTCGCAGGGGCAGATGCACTTGATCGCTTCGCTTAAACCTGAGAATTTCGACGACCTCATTTCCCAAATTGCACTTTTTCGCCCCGGCCCGCTACAAGGGAATATGGTGCATCCGTTTGTCCGTCGGCGCCGTGGCGAAGAGCCTGTGATCTATGATCATCCCGACTTGGAGCCAATACTGGCCGATACCTATGGCGTTATCCTCTTCCAGGAGCAGATCCTAGAGATTGCGCACAAGTTCGCGGGTATGTCGTTGCAGGATGCTGATGATTTCCGATCCAATATACCAAAATATCGGGACGGAGGCGATATAACTGCCATGCGGGACAAGTTCATGCAGGGCTCCACACGGCGAGGCGTGCCGGTTCAGGCCGCAGAGCACGTATTCGACAAAGTTTCGAATTTCGTAGGATACGGTTTCTGCCGTAGCCATGCGGCGGCCTTCGCTCGAACAGTATACCAGTCCGCCTGGCTGAAATTCCACTACCCTGGCCCCTACATGGCCGCCGTCATGCAAGCACGGCCCGGCATGTATAACCAACAGACCCTCGAAGAAGAAGCTAAGCGCCTAGGTTTCCCCATACTCGTGCCGGACATAAATCATTCAGGTATGCGTTTCGACCTAGAATGGTACGACGGTCGCTTATCAATTCGCAAGCCATTAACCTCGGTAAAAGCCGTTTCGGCCGACATTGCACAACGCTTGGCTTGGGCGCGCATGAGCGGCCCATTTGAGGATTTGGAGGACCTCTTCCACCGAGTTACAGTTCCTCGAAAAGCCCTCGACTGTCTCGCTCGCTCGGGAGCCTTCGACAGCCTTACCGACTCGACTCGACAAGCCCTATGGGCCGTAGGTGTTATGAGCCAACGTATCGATAGCTTATATACGCCTGCATTCCTCCCACCTCCGCTGATAACCTCGGAGGAAATTCCCAACCTACCCCCACTAACAAAGCACGAGCGCATACTTTGGGATTTGAAAAGCCACGATGCTGGCCGCCTTCATCCCCTAACCTTGGCGCGTAGGCAACTGAACGAACTTGGTGCGCAAACCATTCAGACCTGCTACCGCGTCGCCGCAATTGGCGATGAACCACAAGTAACAATAGCCGGCACAGCGATGCTAAAACAGATGCCCCCAACCGCCAAGGGAGCCATGTTTATCACTATGGAGGATGAGACGGGCTATATCCAAGCCGTCGTATTTCCCAATGTGCAGGAGCAATTCGTAGGATTAATCCGGGAAGCATCACTTGTCATAGAAGGCCGTCTTCAATGCAATGGCCATTGGCGGGGGATAGTAGCAGAAAAACTATACCCATTGCAGAGCGTATTCGGAGGGTATTCCGGGTACCCGTCTGCTCACGGGCAAGACAACCTTGACATGAACACCGTGGGCGAGTCGACGCCCTTGCCGCTTGCTGCAGAGGGCGGCCGATAATCCGCCCTTAAATTTCCATCAGACATCATATAAGCCTAAGTCCCACTACATTCAGCTTCGGCATATTTTGGATCGTGCGCCCGTCCCCATCTAATGTTTTTTTTAAAAAAAGCTGTGGATAACAGTTGTGGATAATTCCCGGGCTACAAGCGGCTGTACGCTAACAGACTTACCGTGCCATTAGAACTCTTATCCACAACCAACAAACCGTCTCCCAGAGCACGCTGTGGACAAACAATGCAATCAGGCAATAGTATTTGCTTGACGAGTGGATTCGCTTCCCTTATGCTTTTTCCGCGGGGAAACACACTTCGTCATTAACATTCTTTACCAACTATTTTATATCAAATGCAACTCAATTTAGCACGTCTGCGATATGAGCTAGGTTCGGCACTTTCTGTCTTGACCGATAATGTGAACCAGGACACAGTTCCGCCCAGTTCGCCTATACCTCCGCCTCCCAAAGGTGAACTAAAACGGTCTCTAACCACTCGCGTATCAACACTTCGATACAATCAGGCACGTTGGATTGCTCCTCGTTTAAATTTAACCGTAGCCGAATTTACCCGAATCGCATTTGACGTCGTCATAGATAATGTGATTCAGCAAAATCCCCATATCCTCCTAGAGGACTTTCCAGTAAGTGAAGTGGTGCCGCCACATAACAGCCAGTTAAGTCTGTTCGCGGACGATTCCAGTTTACCTGCCCTAGTTCAAACAGCAAAATTAAAGTCTACAAAGAGCGCCAAGACACGATTAGTGGGGTAAACCCTCTCTATCGCGCCGTTCGCTACCACTTCGACACTTGGGCACACCGACAGGGTTGGTCGACGATTCGACCGTAACGAGAATCACGATCGCTTGCTCGGCATCACTATCGACCCGTCGTACCGATACGATTTTCCACCCATCCAGCAATCAATCACTCAGATCCTCAGAATTGGCGACCTTATCCTTGAGGTCGGCTATCATTACATAAGTGCGCCTATTTCCCGCCTTCAGCTCCTCCATATCATTTCCCCCGCCCAAAAAAACTAGCCCCAACCACCCTCATCATTTGTAGACATGCCACCCGCCCACTATAGTCTCGATCAACACGAAGTGCCCCCAATATCAGCGTCCCTACTGCAACCGACCGAGAGCCCGATCCCATAGTCAAATGCTAAGAGACAAATAACGTAATAACCGGCGTGCGCCGAATCCGATAGACCCGAAGTGAAGTTGAATCCTCTGCCTTAAAAAGGTTTTGCCAAACAGCCCAGCGTCAGTTGGCACTTTATACCCCCACCCGTATATTGCATTCAAGATAACGCAGTGTCCGCTCTCCGAGGACTAATATGGCAAGCCCCGTACAGGATGCACTCGAAACCATCCCCTCTTCACCAGGCGTCTACATATTCAAAGACCTACAAGCCAACGTAATATATGTAGGCAAGGCCAAAAACCTGAGACCGCGCGTAAGGTCTTACTTCCAAGCTTCTCCCAGCGACGGTCGGGCGTTGTTTCGAACCATAGTTAAAAATACCGCCGACATCGAATGTATAGTTACCGCGACGGAGCAAGAAGCCCTCGTATTGGAAGCGACACAGATCAAAACACACTCGCCACGGTTTAATATCAAACTCAAAGATGACAGAAAATATCCATTTATCAAGATCACCCGCGAAACATTCCCAAGAATATTCCATACCCGCGAGGTTGTCGATGACGGATCCCGATACCTAGGTCCTTACAGCAATGTCAAGGCCATGCATAAGAGTCTTGGCGTGATGCACAAGATATTTCCAGTACGCGACTGCAAATATCATCTCCCATCTAGTTCCGTAAAAGTATGTTTGGAATATCAAATAAAGCGCTGTGATGGTCCTTGTGAGGACCGAGTGTCAGAACAGGAATACAAAACCACGATAGAACGTGCTGTTAAATTCCTAAAAGGTAAAAACAGTGAGATTTTAAAGGAGTTACAAGCTGAGATGCAGGCCGCCGCAAAACTCCTTGAATACGAGAGGGCCGCACGTATTCGAGACACCATAAATTCCCTTCAAGCAACCGCCGAGCGTCGTGCACGCCTCGTAGACGGAAATATTGACCGTGATGTCATTGGTCTTGGTCGAGACGACCACGAAGCGTGCTGTTTCGTCCTTGAAATTCGAGACGGTGTAGCTAGTCACCAAAAACACCATCTTCTATCCAACACCATGGGTGCGTCCGATGCAGATATCGTATCGACCTTTGTCCGCCAATTCTATTTGGAGACTGATTTTGTGCCAAGCGAAATTCATCTTCCGTGTCCGATCGATGACGCCATTGCCGTAAGCGCATGGCTCAGTAATCGCGGTCCAAAAGTGACAATGCAGACGCCAGTGCGGGGAGAAAAGGCGGACGCCATGCGCATGGCGACGGCTAACGCTATTCAAGTTCTAGAGCAGCGACGGTTGAAACGAGAGCTTCGGCGGGACACCATCCCCAATGGCGTTCTTGCCCTTCAGCGAGATCTCCAACTAGAAAAGCCACCCCGGCGCATTGAGGGCATTGACATTTCGACACTCCAGGGTGAGGGGAATGTTGGTTCGCTCGTTTGCATGAATGATGGCAAACCCCGCAAGAGCGAATATCGCATATTCAAAATCCAGTCAGTGCAGGGCATCGATGACTACGCCTGTATTCGTGAGGTTGTACTTCGGAGGTATCGAGGCCTAACCGAGCGTGGCGAACCATTACCCGATCTTTTACTCGTAGACGGCGGGAAGGGGCAACTGAGTAGCGCCTGTTCAGCCCTCGATGAGATAGGTGTCCAGATACCAATCATAGGTCTGGCAAAGCGACTCGAGGAAATTTTCATACCGGGAGACAGTGCACCTGTAATTCTACCGAAGGCTTCAGCTAGTCTCCGGACTTTACAGGTACTTCGGGACGAGGCGCACAGATTTGCACACCGTCACAATCAGCGACTTCGAGAAAAACAAACTATATCGTCCGCACTGGATGATGTACCGGGCGTTGGACCGAGCCGAAAACGCACTCTTCTGCGCACATTTGGCTCGGTCGCTGGGATAAAAAAGGCGGGGCTTGATGATCTCGCCGCGACGCCCGGCATTGGCCCAGCAATGGCCGCAATCATAGTCGCGGGCTTGAGTAAATCTAAGGAATAATTACGCGCCAATACGCTTCGCAATACTCTCTCTACCAAGGTACGCGTTTAATTCCAGCATAGCTCTATTTAAAGAGTCTCGGCCATCCGTCGTGGCCGGTGTCCGCTCGTAAATACTTGCAATCAGCACGACCATATTTTCAATCGTTTCTTCATCAACCACCGCAACGGCTTTACCAATACTTGAAGCCGGCATACGGGCAATTTTCCGCTCGCGAAACATATCCATTTGATCTCCCATACCACCCTCCTTTCAAGATCATAAACAATAATACAACACTTCCGCTTTTGCAAAAAAAAGGGGGCTAACCGCCAGCCCTCCAGACACTAGGCAAAACCTGCAGGGAAGGGTTGAATGCGGCTATCCAATGCGAAAGACCGCTTAATAAGCCACGCCCAATGGCTGCAAGTGACGGAAGGTCCTGAATTCAGACTCAAGGGCAATTTCCACCAAGTACAGGCCCGGCGCCATCACCTGGCCGCTATCGTCGCGGCCGTCCCATTCCACGGTCTGGGTCCCCGAGCTCTGCACCCCGAGCGCACGACGAACGAGTCGGGCCCCATGCAGGTCATAGACGTTCAACACCACCGGCACCGGCGCGGGCAAGCGGAACAGGGTATAACTAATCGCCAACCGGTCGTGCACGCCATCGCCGTTGGGCGTCATGACGCCGGTTGAAAAATCCAGATCCTCTATGATCTTCTCGGCTTTGCTCGAAGCGCCGAATACCCGCAGGTTGTTGGTGGCGACCTCGTCGCTGGCGTCGCCGGCTTCGACTTGTTGCGGCAAGTTCTCTCCCGCCGTGTCGAATACCTCGCCGGTGAACGTATTGGCGAAAACATAGACCTCCGTGGCAAAAACCAGCCGTACCGGCTCGTTGCGGGTCCGCGAAATGCGCTGCGGTAAGCGCACCTCCAGTTCGTTGGCGCCCTCGATCACTTCGGCCGGTTCTACAGCCGCGAGTGGCTCGCCCATCTCCAACCGTGTGAAACGCGGGCGGCTGCCGGTGCGAATCTTAATAGAGTCAAAACCCCGTTGGCTCGAAGCGTCGAACTCGGCGCGCAGATCATAAGTGAAGTTCGTCATCTCCCCCAAGGACACTTCGGCCAAACCGCGATCTGGCGCCGGCTGGTCTAGACGGGCTACCTCGCCCAAGACTTGCTGCGCCAAAGGCGGTGACGTTTCGATCCATAGCGAGTCGAGCCTTACGAAATCAAAGAAGGACATGCTCTCGAGGATAACCCGCACCTGGATATGGCTGCCGCGTTCCAATGGGGCGAGCTGCCCCGACTCTACGACGGGGAAAGACCAAAAGGTCCAATTGTCTTGGTCGTAGACGATCGAGGCCCTGAGACCGGGTTTGCCCTCCTGTATCTGGCCACCAGTGGACTGATCTGGCTGCTTGAGCACGGTTTCAAAACGCTTGCGGTCGACGGGACGTTCGGCGCCGGTATCGGTGAACTCGTGATAGACATTCGGTTCGTCATCGCGGCCGGAGCGCACCTCGATCTTGAGCTTGGCCTGCGCGTCGTCGACCTCTATCGGCACCCCATTTACCATCCGCATCGGCGTCGCGGCCCAGAACAACCGGCCAAAATTCATGGTACTGCCCAGGTCGAGAATCTTGGAGATGTAGAATACGCGCTTAGGCACGCCCTGGCCTTTCAGCTCGAATTCACCGATAGTGCCCTGCTGCTGATTGCGCCCGCCCGAAGCGAAGGTGTTGTCGTCGATCGAGGGTTTGCGCTGCAGACGGATAAAGCGCACATACTGCTTGGGAAATTCGAGTTGTACGTTGGCATCGAAGTTGAGCGGCACGTCAGAGACCAGCGTCTCCAGGCGGTGATAGTCGTTGTCGTTATTCTCTTGGTTGAGCACGGGGTCGAACTCCTCGGCGATTGAGACCTCAAAGGCCTTGAAGATATCGTCGTGGAGCAATGAGCCGTCGGCGCGGAAACCGTGCGGCGGCGTGTAGAAACCGACGACGTCGGCCGGAACCGGAACCCCGACATCAAAAGTATACCACTCCGAATTGATACCACGCGCCACCGGCGGACTATAGGACGAACTGTCGCCGTCGACCCACTCGGTTGTCAACACGCCTGCGGTAAACCAATAAAAGCCATTGGCCGCGCGCCAGACCCGCGGGATAAAACCATCTTCGTAGCCTAAGTCGGTGGGAAACTTGAACGGAGACCAAGAGTTGAGTTTGGAGAAGATATTCTCCTCGCCATTAAAGTAGACCGGAGCGATAGCGCCGGGAAAAGTCTCAAAATCGACAAAGACCTGGCTGCTGTCGTTTTCGCTCCAAACCCGTTCGTCGCCGCCCAACTGCCACAGCGAGACTTGGGCTTGCGCAGGGGTTGTCGACAGTGCCGCCGCAATGATAATTAGTCCTATGCGCATTACTTTACTCCTCGTTTTCGCCACCAAGTAGAACAACGGTTCATGTAGTTTGTACCGTTCAAGCCCATTTATTATAAAGGGTTTGAGCCTCAATCTCAAGATACTACGCTCAAGCATCAATCGACCTCGATCTCAATCTGCTGTATTTCCTATACCAAGACAAAGCGCGCCTGCGCCCAAGCAGGCGGCCCACGGCTCTTCGGCGCGATCGACTAGCGCGACAAATTCGAGCGGCGTACCCGCTGTTTTCGTTCGGTCCCGCCCAGACCGTAGGCGGCGCCCCAGAAGTTAAGATTTTCCGTCACCGACAGATCCTCATAGAGCGCCAGCACTTGTGGCATGACATCTAGTTGTCGTTTCGCCGCGACGGGCTCACCGATCACATCATGGCCTAAGATCCGCACCTTGCCCGCCGTCGATTTACCCGCGCCATTGGGACCGGGCAAGCTGATCTCGTTGACAGCGACGAACTCGCCATATGGTTTGCGCGAACTTTCCACTTCTATCATACATTTCTCCAGAAGACATGCTCGACAACCGTGGATAATGCATATAATGGAAGCTTACCCGACCTGTCCGCATTGCAAGACCAAAAACGACGCAACGACGATATTTCTCTGCAAAGAAAACATCGGCGGCTGCGGGCGACTCTTTTGCCGCGATTGCTGCGGTGGATACACCACCGTGCGCTGCCCCATTTGCCAGGAGCCCGAATTTACCGGGCCGGTGGTCGCGGTGGGGTGGGTGGCGCGGAAAGAAACAGATGACTGAAAAAACGACAGAAGATCTGCTGGACCGCACGATGTCGCACCGGCGATCGACGGCGGAGTCTGGTATACTCCTGACCAATTGCCCGAAGCTGGGCAGATGGTCGGTAGTGACAGTGCACGAAAGCAGAGGGGTGTACGACGTTGAATTTGTTGCTTTGCTCGCGGAATTAAGCGGGGTCAAACGAGGTGGATTGAGGGACTTTTAAGCATAAATGCTATCGAGCATAAAAATGTTGCACTTCGCGATTATTTAATTTGCCCTGCGCGGTGTCTGCTCCTAATTTGCTGTCGGCCCCAACCGACCACAGGAGCACTGCGCATGACTGCCAAGCAATATCTCGCCAACACGCCTCCCGACCCAGAGCAGATCAAAGAGTGGGTCGAGCTCTTCCACCGCGACGGTTTTCTCTTTATCAAAAACGTATTGCCGCCCTCGCTGAGCAACCATCTGCGCGCCGACCTCGACCGCGCGCTACAAGTCAACCCGCCGGACGCGGGTGGCGTTATCGAATTACAACACCGGATGTTCGAACAAAGCGCCGCCAACTTGAGCCTCTTTGACCTCGAACCGATGGTCTCCCTAGCCGAAGCGCTAATCGACTCACCCTGCCATGTCATCCACAACAACAGCTTCCGCTCTCCACCCGGCGGCGGCATCAGCACCTGGCACCAAGACGATCCGCCGCACTTGCTCGTCACTGAAGGTGAGCCGCCGAAGAATATTCGCCTGCCCGTATTGTTCTTTACCTGTAACTATATGCTGACCGACGTCGACGAGGTCGCACAAGGGCCCACGCAAGCCATTCCCGGCTCGCACCTGTTTGGCGCTGAGCCCCACAACCCAATCGAGGGCACGCCCTACGAGGACCAAGTCGTCTCCGGGCTCGGGCCGGCCGGCTCGGTGTTCATCTTCAACAACCAAGTCTGGCATCGCGGAGGTCCCAACCAAAGCGGACGCACCCGCTATATGGCCCAGATCACCTACGCCCGCCGCATCATCGGCCATAAGTATCTCCCTTTTATGAACTACCAGATGCCCGAGCACGTCTATCGCGGCGCCGATGAAAGACGCCGTCGCTTGCTGGGTTTTCTGCCGCACGGAGCCTACGGTTGAGCGATCTTGCTAAAAGGGCTCAACGACAGAATGCGCAGCAATCTCTTTTGCAAAGGACTGGCGCGGCCGTGCTGATCGGCACACGCTGCGTCTTTGGGTTTTATTTTGCTGACAGTCGGTCTGGCTTCCGGATGAATTCAACTTCGTCTACTGGCCGCGGCTCTTCTTCGAGGGCGACCTCAATCCCGAGGTCTTCGACTCTCCGCATCTGCTCTCTGCCTCATAGACACACCACCGCCCTACCATGCCTTATGCAATCTCAGCGAAAGGAAAACCCATGTCCGATATAGGCACCATGGCAGAAAAAGTAGGCGCCCTGCTCAAAGCACGCGGAGAAACCATCGCCGTCGCCGAATCGTCCGCCGGCGGCCTAATCTCGGCCACACTATTGGCCGTGCCCGGCGCCTCGGCCTATTTCAAAGGCGGCGGCACCGTCTACACCAGCAACGCCAAACGCATCCTCATCGATATCCCGACCACTGATATGGAGGCCAACCGCGCAGCGACACAAGGCCACGCTCTGGATCTAGCGCGCGCGGTCAGAGCACGTCTCGACGCCGACTGGGGCATCGGCGAGACGGGTGCCGCCGGCCCGATCGGCAATCGCTACGGCGACCCGGCCGGTCATTCTGCTCTGGGTGTATCGGGTCCGAAAGAGCTGGCCATCGTCACCGCTACCGGACGCCAAGATCGCTACGAGAATATGCTCGCCTTCACCGCCGCCGCTTTAGAGCTGCTCGAACTCTGCCTGCAAGATTAGCCGCCGACTACAGCAGTTACCTGCAATCCAGATCGCGAAACGCCGACGTGCTATATCCTACACCGGGGTGCGACAGCGGCGCTGACTGCTGTAGATCAGCACACGGCTGTAACCAGTTTTCGCGTCGTAATAGCCATCGTAAAAATGCGGCACCGACGGCAAATCAGCGCGCGATAAGACATCGCCGATTGCAGAAAGCGACCTAGTTGCTCAAAGAAACCAAGATGGAAATCTCCCATATCGCCTCGCGCACCGGCTTTGCCACTGTGCTGCATTTCAACCGCGTCTTCAGCAATATCGCCGGGGTCTCCCCCGCAAATACCGCCAGCAAAGACGACTAGGCAGCCCGTCCTCCGCTCTTTGAGCCAGATCGCTTCTTCGTTAGAACTGCCCTTTAAATTTTTCAAAAGCCCGCTGCAACGCCGCTAACTCGTCGCGCAGCGCGATTACTTCTCCCTCTAGTGCGGCGATCCGTTCGTTGTCGGCCCGCAGTTCCAAGGCGGCTGGCTCAACAGGGCCTTCTTCTTCGGCCACCGCTTCCGGCTCGCCGCAGAGCAAGTGGGCATAACGTGCCTCCTTGCGACCGGGCTGGCGTTCGAGCTGCATGGTCATCGCCCCCCTATCGCGTTCGCTCAACGCTTTCAGCGTTTGTTCCACCTCGCCAAGATCGGCAAATTCATAGAGCCGACTGCTGCGTCCCCTGATTTCTCCAGTGGTCTGGGGGCCCCTGAGCATCAATACGCAAAGGGCCGCCACTTGTGGGGGCGTCAATTCGAATTTTTCCACAAAGAGATGATAGTACTTAGGCACGCGCATATCGGCCCCCGACACCATCCGCGCCAATTCCTTGTCGCGCAGGCTCTCCTGCGCACCCACCACCGTCTTCTCGTCAAAAGCGACGACCGGAAACCGATTCGATTTCTGGTTGCAAGCCGTCGTCAATCCATTGAGCGTCAAAGGATAATAGTCGGGCGTGGTAATCTGCTTTTCGACTAGCGCTCCCAAAACCCGCGCTTCGACCGGGTTCAGCAATGCTTGCATATTTGTTTCTCCAATGGATGGACTACAAATTCATAAAAGCGGTTTATCCCTTCGGGCAACCCCTTGATGCGGCAACCGAATTCGCGGGCACCGACGCCCAATGCCAAATCTGCACCACACCGCTCTACTTCCAATATGTGCCGCTCACCCCGCACCAATTCAAAACGCCACCAAGGTGCCCGGACCCACTTCGGTTGACCGGCCCAAGTGTGGTGCCAAACATTGATCCCCTCGTCGAAAATAACGATTTCGACGTGCTCGCGATATTCGGGATGGCCACCCCGATCGATCCCTACAGGCCCAGCAAATACGATCAGCGGCGCCATGCGAAAATCAAAAGAGTCGCTGCGCTGGTCCGTACCCGCATGTCCCCACCCAGTAAATCCGCAACCAGCATGCTGCTGTAGGTCTCGCCGCCGGGATGGTCCCAACGCGGGGACTTGACATCAATCCAGTCGCCCTCGTTCCATCCTCCAGGCCCAAAGGTGCATTCGTATAACGCGCTATACATCGCAAAACTCATCAACGACGCCACCGCCCAAATCCGCCAGGGCGGCAAAGAGCTGGTTGACCGTTTCCCGCACCTCGAAGACCTCGAGGCACAGGTCGGCTTGCTGCTGATACAACCGCAAGGTCTGCAATAAGGGATTGAGCTGTTCGAAGTGCTCGAGCGGGAAAGGCACAAAAGGAAACGGCCGCGGACCTTTCTCCTGCTGCTCTTGGCGCAAGGCCCAATACATTGCGGTCGGCGGGCCGTGCAACCAGACGAGGGCGGCGCTCTTCTGCACCTGTTCGAGCACGGTATCGACCAGTGGTGCCGCTGCGCCCAAAATGAGCAAACTGCAGGGCCGCGAGACCATGGCCTTGGTGATTAGCTCGGTCGCCACTTTTCGCAAAACGGGCTCGCCTTTCTGCTGTATAGCTTCCCGCAACGACATACCGGCATGGTGCTCAATCCAGTGATCCAAGTCGACGAGCGGCAGACCGGCCAACGCCCCTAGGCTATGCCCGACTTCACGATAGGGCGAGCTGGGTATTCCGCCCAATACGACCGGCCGCTCGAGAGCGATCGTGGGATAATAGTCGTAGTAGCCGCTAGGAGATTGTTCTACCATAATCTCCGCTTCCGTATTTTCGCTATGGCTCTGCGTTTAAAAAAACCAGGGTAGCTCCCCAACTCCCTTCACCCATCCCGCCCAGGCGATACGAGGCGACCTCGGGCAGGCGGTCGAGTAGCGCGTGTACGGTGCGCCGGAGCTGGCCCGTACCCTTGCCGTGCACGATGCGCACCTGCAATATCCCGCGCGCGCGACAGGCCTCCAAATAATCGGGCACCAGATTCTTTATTTCGCGCGGATGAAAGGTGTGTAAGTCGAGCATGCCGTCAATGGGCACCTCAACCGGATCGGGTTCGGTGAATTCTTCTTCCGGTTCCATAGCTTAGATGAAAATCTAGGCACGTTCCGGCACCTGCACAACCGCGCGAAAATATCTCTCCTTCGTCAGCCTTCCCACATTATCGGCAGTTTTCCCTTCCGGGTCACAATGGAGAGCGATAAGGTGGTCGAAAAATTCGCGAGGATGGGCTGAGGGATCCGCCGTCACCGGTGGAGGACTTCGTCCGTTCTGGACGACATTCGTTTGGTCGCCCCCCGCCCACCCGCCAGTCCAACGCGGTGCACGAGGCGGCACAAGACAGCACACCGCGGAATTTTGCCCTGGACCCGAACGATCCCAGCCCGTTTAATAGTTCCACCAACATCGGCTATCGCCTGGACAAGGCGGGCAAGGTGCGGCTATAATTCTATGACTTGCAAGGCCAAGCGGTGAGGACACTTATCGACCGCCACGAAGGTCCAGACTTTTACCGGCTCAAATGGGACGGGACAAACACCGGAGGTTATCCGGTTGCCACCGGCGTCTATCTGGTGCGGCACCTGTCGCAGGAAGCCGTTGAAGAGCATAAAATGCTCTTGCTCAAATAAGCGAGGGCTACTACAGGGAAACCTAGTGCAATACCTCAATTTCCCCTCCGCCTACGCCTTCGATATTCGCGAGGTCGAGGGCAAGCGCGACATACTAGATCCACTGCGCCGCAAATACGTGCGGCTGACACCCGAGGAATGGGTGCGGCAGAATCTGGTGCAGTATCTGATCGTCGACTTGGGTTATCCGCGCGGGCTGACGTCGATAGAAAAGGGCATCGATCTGCACGGTAAACCCTTCCGCGCCGATGTTATCGTGCACGATCGCCATGGCCAGGCCGTACTGATGGCCGAATGCAAGGAGCCCTCGGTCCGGATCAGCCAGGACACCTTCGACCAGATCGCCGTCTACAACCGGGTAGTCCAGGCCCGTTGCCTGCTGGTCTCCAATGGCCTAAACCACTACTGCTACGCCATCGACCGTGACAAAGAGGAATACCGCTTCCTCGACCAAGTACCGCGCTACGAGGACCTTTGAGCGGTTTCCCGTAAAACGTTATAACATCGTTAGCAGATCGCAGCAACACTATGCGACCCGGATCCGTCTACACATGGTGTTTTACGATACCAGCATTCTTTCGCACCGGACGCCGCAACGGGGCTGCTTAACACGAAACCGCATTAGCCAAGTAAAAACACGCGCTCGACTAAGGCGATAATTATCCCCTTGCCCGCCCTATCCCACCAATGTCCGGCTCTCCGCCTCAGCCAGCGCGATATCCACTTCCAACAATACTTCATTTAACTGGTTCAAGATTCCAGTGGCCTCGTTCAATTTCTTTGTAGCATCGGTGTAAAGCGGCTGTGCTGTGTCGAACGTCTGCTGTTGTTCAACGTTCCAGCCCGCGATCATCAGGTCAAAAGCCTCCAGCCGAAGCATTAGCGCAGCATGTACATCGGCGTGTGTCTCCACAAGTTTTTTCGGCACCTTGACCCGATCCAACTGATCGATGGCCGCCACCAACCTCGGCCGCAATCGCATCGCGGCAGTGGATAGGTTATTCCCCGTCGCCTGCCCGGTCGATCCCACCGCCGTTTCCCGAAAATCCTGTTCGATCGCATTGGCCTCGACGATAATATCTTCCACCATCTCCCGATAGGCCCGCACCGACTTTACGCTGCCAAATTCCGTCTGCGGCGCCCTGTCGTCACCACAGCCGACCAGTACGAGCAACAACAAAACGCCTACCCACCTACATTCTTTATTTTTCATCTCTCACTCGCGGTTAATGCCTTAGAAGAGTTCTTAACGTTTCTGCTAGTGGGTGCTCTCTGCGGAGCTGACCCTGGCGGGTACCTCTAAAGTCGCCAGGGGCGTCGTCACGACCACTCCCGCCGCGGCCCAGCTCTGCTATTCCAATACCTAGGGTGGATGACACGTGCAACAAATACGGTTAGAACATTCTTAAAAAAATGAAGCCTCCCCGCGGCAAGCAGCGGGGTATCAGACCCGAAAGGCTAAAATAAATCCCGTTATCTTATCAACAATAACAGCAAAAGTGCCCTCTTTCCACCCCAAACTCTCCATTCATATAATATAGATCCGGATCGTAGAATAGAATTCTAACAGGGTCGGCTGGAGCGCGCGAAATAGAAGGAATTCGGGCCCGCAGTACTGCGGGCCAGAGGTTTTTACCAGGTAGTTTCGGGACCCGGCTCGGGAAGTTTGGGGCGGGGCAGTAAAGAGGGCCTGGTTGGGTTGCGTTGCGTTTGGGAAGTCGGGGCGACGACAGCCCCAGGGTATATAATTTCATCCGGAGACGCGCCCCGCAACCAGCTGCTATCTAGCCACTACCACCTCCCCCCAAAAACCCGAAACCGCACCCTCCCGCTCGATCATTCGTTCCAACGCCAACAAATTCCGCATCACACACCGCGGATGATGATAGTGCTCCTTCCGCCCCACATGCTCGACATAACTCACCTTGCGGTCCCCGCTATACAAATACAGCGGATACCCGTACTGCTGCAGCGAAAAGTGCTCCTCCACATAGTCGAAGACCCTCGCGAACCATTCACCCGCCCAGTCCAAGCCCGCATGCTCCGACAGAATCAAACAGCCGACCAACGCCTCCTCCTGCAACCACAACACCTTGTCGAAGGTATAGGCTCCGTGCACATTGACCGCGCGAAAAAGCCCGCCATACACGTCATCCCAGGCCACTTCGAGGTGGCGGCGAAAACGCTCGGCGGCCAAATTGAAAAGCGCACGGTCCTTTCGGCGCATCGCCTCGGGCAAGAGCATCCATAATGTCTCGATCGCGTGTCCGAGGTAGATGAAGTCCTCGTTGGCGTCGGCGGGCCGCTGGTAATCGTGGTCCAGCGCCTCGTTGATCAGGCGGTACTCGGGATGCCAATAGTGATTGACGATGGCATCAACGACCCGGTCACAAAGCGCTTCGAGCTTGGCGTCGGCGACCTGTTCGAGCATCTGCGTCAATGTCAGCACCAGTACCATGTGCGTACCTAGAATGCGCATGCCAGGATAGTTTTCTGGAATATAGCCCTCTTCAATGAAGCGGTAGGGGTCGTCAAAAAGGGACAACGACCGCCATAGACTCTCAATCGCTATTTCTAACGACTCCCTATCGCCGGTGGCGTGCGCGTAGGCCTGCAAGCCCTCGGCTACGAAGAGCCCGTCATAGCCGCGCTGGGTAGCCGGTGAGACCACTTGTCCGGTCCGGTCCAACCCGGTGACCCAATCGCCCGACGCGTCGCGGCCGTGCGCTAGAATAAAGTCGCGCGCCTTCGTAGCGACCTGCAAATTCTCCTCCCCGCCAAAATGGCGGTACAGATAAGAGTAGGTCCACAGGCCACGCCCCTGGTACCACATATTCTTGCTGTCGTCTACGCAGGTGCCATCATGGTCTAGGCCACAGATAAACCCGCCCAGTTCGTGGTCTATGCCGTGTTTTTGCCAGAAAGGAAGGTATTCTTCAAAGAGATATTGCTGATAGTGATCCCTGAGTGAAACCAGGCTTTTCCCCGCTATATGCATTGCATTTTCCCCATACAAAAAGCCGGTCGACGACCGGCTCAATTTCCGGGTAAGACAACAACCAGCTCAATGGGCGTTGTCCTTCTTCTTTTTGACAACTTCGTTGGCAGTTCATCGACGATACTCTCGATCGTCGTCTTGCCGACTTCCCACCGACCTTGCGCGGCAAAAAATGTCAGACCCTATTCTGCGGCAGATTCGACGAGCTGTTCGATCTTGTGCCCGGCGGAACGGCACAGAGAAGGTCTCCTTGATACGACGATCGACCTCGGTATAACCCAGTACCTCGTTGAGCGTGTGAATCTTGTTCATGTCGAGAAAAGCAACCCTGCGCACATCGCGCTGCATAACGTGGTAAAACTGCAGAAAGGCATTGCGCGTCCACATGCCAAAAGAGGAATCCCAGCTCAATTCGCGGCTCTGACGGTGCAACTCCTGATTTTCGCCCTCGAGGCCGAAAATTTTGCCTACGAACCCTCTCAACACGGACCATCTCACTTTCCTTTTTGTGCGTAAACCTACGACATATTATAGCGTTGGGCCTGACCAGCTACAAGTCCTTTATCATTCCGTAAAGACGTGTCTGGGAATCGCTTCGAGTGTAACGCGACGACCAGATTCGGTATTTTCAAATATCCTCCAAGGCGAATGCCGCCGGGCCGGCTTGGCTCAAATAAAAACCAGCCCGCTGCGCTTCAGGAGCAAAAGCCCGCCCATAGGCTGCTGCCCAGTCAACTAAAAAACGATCGGCTTCCCCCATCTCTACCAATGCCCAAACGCTACCGCCAAAACCCGCACCGAAAGCCGAAGCCGCCTCCGCACCCACTTCGCGCGCCAATTTGGCTAGGGCTACGGTCTGAGGTACCTGGTTCTGGAGCAGATCCGTTGTTAACGCTTGCGAGCGATCCACCAACCGACCAAAGGCCACGAGGTCACCAACAGCAAGCGCATCGCCGGCCGGACCGACGATCTCCCCGTTTTCACAGACGAAGTGCTCTAGCCTCGTCACGAGATCTGCCGCCGGAAAAGGCCCGTCTTTCGCCTGCGCCAAAATATCGCGCAGTTGGTCTGCGGCTTGCGGACTGCTGGCCAGCACATCGGCCAGATAAATTTCATCACGCCCAGTCGTCTCGCACCAGTGTTCGACGATAGCCGACACCAACCCCGACGCTCTATTATACTGCGCCTGCGCCTCACCCGTCTTCTCCGCTACTACCCCGCTAAACCCCAATGCCAGCATATAACCTTCGGGCAAGGCGATGTGGCGCTCGAAACGAGCAGGGCAATAAGAAAATTGACCGAACTGGCCCGCTCGCGAACAGAGTATCGCCGTGTGGTCTTCGCTGCCACCGAAAGTACCCACCCCTCGGTCGCCCTCCAACGCGCCAAAGTTCTGGCCGTTTTCAATCGTACCGAGATACGCCGCCAATTCTAGCGGTTTGTTTATATGACGACGATACACTTCGCGCTCCGCCAGTCGATTGTGCTCGGCCAATGCTAAATAGGTCCCGACCATCAGTGCGCTGGAAGAGCTCATTCCAGCCGCTGGAGGTAAGTCGCTAAGAAAAGCGATATCGGCGCCTTGTAGGGCCGCACCGAAATTGCGCGACAGCCGACGGACGACCGTCATCGGATAGTTGCTCCACGTGCCGTGCGGTACTTCCAGATCGGGCACGCATTCACAATCGACGGTTTCGTCCAACTCCACGGCCAACACCCGCACACCCGCATCGGTGCGCGGGTGCGCCACTATGCAGAAGCCTCGCTCAAGCGCCGCGACCATGCTGCGTCCACCGGCATAGTCGGTGTGTTTGCCTAGCACCTCGACACGCCCCGGTACAAAAAAAGCGCACGCGTCCCCATGTCGATCAACACCCGCGTCCGCTAACGCCCGTGCCCCGCGTGCAAAAAGCGATGCCTTCTGGTCTGCTGTTTCCACACCCGCGAAACTCCCCACCAACACCGAAGCGACGGCTTCCGCATCCAATAGCGACACGAGGTTCACAAACGCACCTCGCGGCCCGTCAATAGCTTCTTCACCGAGGCCACATCCGCCCGGTTCGACATATCCAACACCGCCTCATCTATATGCAGCACTGCAAAAGCAACGCCCGTTTCCCGTGCTCGAGCGACCGCGTCGGGCAATTCAAACTCGCCGCGCGGCGAGCGTTCGATTGCGCGACAGGCGGCAAAGATCCGCTGGTCAAAACGCCAGCAGTTCATACCCAAACCCCAGGATTCGCTAAACGTTCTCAATTCGTCCGCATTCGGTTTTTCGACAATACGACTAAGCTGCCCGTCCAGACCGCTCTCAATAATCGCAAAGCGCAACAGGCGTTCCTCAGACACATTACCCTCACTCAGCATACTGTCCCAGCCAAAGACCGCCACACCCGGCCCTGTAAGCTGGCGTAGCGACGCCAGCGCCGAGCGAGGATAATAATTGTCCGAGTTGAGCATCAGAAAAGGCTCGTCACCGACCCAATCCTCAGCCGCAGCTAACGCGTCGGCCGTTCCCTCCGGCATCTGCTGCTCGACAAAGTCGATCTGCAAGCGTTCGCAAACCAGTTCCTCGCCAAAATAACGGCGCACCGCATCGTGCTCGGGACCAATCACCAGACAAACGCGGCGATAGCCGGCTTCGGCGAGGTCGCCGAGCACGTAATCGAGAAAAGGCCGGTCAATCGGGATCAGCGCCTTAACGCCGGTGGCGGCTACCGCTTCCTGCCCCGCATCGAGATCGGCCTCCGTGTTGCCCGCCCGCATGCGCGTACCTAACCCCCGCGCCAGTATAACTACCTTATCCATATATCCCGTCTATTCCTCCAGTTCAAATTTGGGCCGCTCCTTATCATCCAAGTACAACGAAGCCCGCGTCTCGCCCTCCTCGTCGTAGAGGTCCAAGCGCGGCCGGCCGTCTTTTCGCGCAGCCTCGGCCCATCACCCAACACTACCGCGATTTCGCCGCTGGCATCCCTTAAGTCTAATTCCCCAGCATTATAACCCGCCATCAACTGCGCCACCAACTGTCGATTCGCATCCCGCAAAACAAACAACCCCAACGAGATCAACAACGCCATACCGCTAGCCATAGCCACCCAATAGACCGCACGCTCGTGTCGCTCAAATTGGGCGAGTAACTCCTCCATCACCGACCGATTTTCTTCTACCTTTGCAAGCCCCTGCCCCCAAATCCCATACACGCAGAGCAAACCGAGCAACAGCAGCAATTTCACCCCGAAAAAAATTGATCTACCTACTACCTTTCTCTATTATATGCAACACGATATATACAACCACACCCCATTTCCTGCAAGCGGTTTGGCGCAATGCCCAACAAACCCAACCACACCCCATCTTTCGACCTCACCCTACTTCCGCCAGCGCAACAACAATTCACCATCCTCTCCGACACGCACTATATGCTCGACTGCGGCGACGCCCCCTTGGAATTCGCTTCGCGCCGCAAACAAAGCCAGCGCGCCGGCGCCGCTCTGCACCTAGCCGCGCAAATCGACAGCGACTTCACGGTACACCTCGGCGACCTGATCCAAGAATATCCCGACACGCCAGACTTCGAACGCGCCCTCGACGAGGCGCTACACCAGCTCGAAGCCAGCGGCCTTAAGCCGCACCTAGTAGCCGGTAACCACGATGTCGGCGACAAAGCCGACCCGACTATGCCAACCCATCCCGTCACCGCGGAAATCCTCGCGCAATACCACCGGCGCTTCGGTCCTTCCTGGTACAGCTTCAGCAACGGCCCGATCCACTACATCATTCTCAACACCCAGATTATGAATACTCCATTGGGCGTGGAACAACGCGTCTGGTTGGAAACCGAACTGCAAAAGCACGACGCCCAACGTCTCTTCGTTTTTCTGCACCTGCCGCCCTATTTGTGGGACCCTGCCGAGCCACACCGGGGCCACTACGACAATCTCGGCCAGCCCGACCGCACTTGGTTATTGCAGCTATTAAGCCTACATCGTGTCGAGCGCCTATTTGCCGGTCATGTGCACTTCGCCTTTTGCGATCGCTTGGGTTCGCTGCAGTATACCACTGTGCCCTCGACCTCTTTTACACGCCCAGGTTTCGGCCACCTCTTTACCAGCGCACCAGCGCCCGAGCAAGGCCGGGACGACGCGCCAAAACTCGGTTTTTACCTATGCCGAGTCTTCGACCACCGCAGCGATCTGCACCTGATTCGCACCGCGGGCGAGACCAACTTCACCCCCACCCAACTGATCACCCGCACCCCCGCCGCACTGCAAGGCGCCGCGCTCGCGCTAACACTCACCCACCCCCTCTGCCCCACCGCCGAAGTACCCCTGGCTTGGCCCTCGGTTATCCGCCAGCGTGTGCGCAACGACTACCCACTGCTCGCCGTGCAGGAGATCGGCGCGACTTCTGTCCGCGTGCCCTGGACCGACATCGAAGACACGTTACAGCGCAAAAGGTTGCAATATTTGCGCGCCGAAGGCATCGCGGTGCAGGCCTTTGTGCCCTTCGACGACGCGCTCGACCTGCACCACCTGTTCGACCACTATCCCGATTGTGCCGACCGTTGGGAAGTGCAAACCACCGGCGAGCCTATGCCCGACACGACCTGCCTAAACCTCTTAGCCGATTGCAGCCGGCGCACGCCACTTAGCCTCTCGACGATCGTGCCGGGTGAGCGCATCGCCGGCAAGCAGCATTTGCGCACCCGGCTGGGGTTTCGCCTACAAGAATTGGCCACGTTAAATCAGCTGCTCACAGATAGAGCTCTGATACTCGACTCGGCGCTGTGCCGCATCGATGCGGAAGACGATCCGTGGACCACAGTCCTGCGCTTTCGCACCCTACCGCGGCTCAGCCATATCCGCCGCATCGATTGGCTGTTGACCTTGCCCAGCTGCGACGATAAAGCGCATGCCCGATTGGCGGCCGAAGCACTCTTTGCAACCGCGCTCTTGCCCGACGCACAGCTCTATGTCGATCCGATTCTCGACCTGGACCGCACCATGGATATCGCCAACGGCGTACTCGATAGACTATGCAACCCGCGCCCGATCTTTCATGCGTTGCGCTGCCTGAATACGCTGCTCTATGCGCATCGTAAGACGTGGGTCCCGGAAGAACGAGAGGAAAAAGGCGTGCGGATTTTAGCGTTGCGGTCTGAAGAACATGTGTTGGAATTGTTGCTACCGGAGGAGCCAGTTAGGTGGACGAGCGCAAGTCAACGAATCTATGATCTCGCAGGGGGGACTGTTGCAGTAGATACCGACAAAACACTTATCGCAGGACCGTCGCTAGTGTATACCTGAGGAAACGCCATTGTAGCAATCAAGCAACGAATAAGCATGATCCGCGCCGTCTTAGAGAATCAGCAGACTAGGCTGCGCTCTCAGGCAAGGCAGTGGCCTCGTAAAACGTACAGCCCTGTAAAACCGGCGCTACAACAAAGACACAACGCGTAAAATCGCTCGCTTCCTGAAATGGGCGATGGCTGAAAGTCGTCGTCCGACCGAAATCCGCCCCGACAAAGCAGACGCGCTGGAAAGCGCAGTTTTCCATAAGAGGCTGCGCCGACCGATCAAATGGTGTTACGGAGAAGTCGGCATTGCCGTAATAGCGGGCATCTGTAAAATCGGCGAAGGCGTTAAATTGCGTATTAGCAAAAACCGCATCGCGGCCAAAATAAGCATTTGCGAAAAAGGCCTCTGCGCCAAAACGAGCGTGGTCGAAAAGCGCGTCCCCGCCAAAATGCACATCGGTGAAAGAGGCCCGTCCACCAAACCGAACGTCTGTGAAAGAAACATCGTCTGCCGAACGAACACCTGCCAAATCAACAATTCCAGCAAAACGGGCTTCGTTAAAAGAAGCGACATCGGCAAATTGCGCTGCGGCAAAACGAGTATGTTGCGCGAAGTGTGCATGAACAAAGGAAGTCACCCCACCAAAGCGAGTATCAGTAAAATCAACTTCACCAACAAACGATGCTTCGCTAAAGTAGGCTAAGTCGGCGAAGTGCGCTGCGGCGAAGGATGCGGCGGCGAGAAACTGGGCATCGCTGAAATAAGCCCCACCGTGAAAATAAGCATGGCTAAAGAGCACGGCGGGCATTATCCGGCCCGTAAAATTAATAGGACCTGGGAAAACTACGCCCGATAAATCGATAGTGGTTTGACCCGGCTCGCCTGCGCTTTCATCTATTAACGCGAAGACCTTCGCGTTAAAATCAGCGATAGGCGCTGCGCCATAATCCGCTTTCGGGCTCTGCGTCCCATCCCGCCCGCTTATCGGCAAGTGATAGATACACCATGTTTGTCCAGCCAAGGCGACCAGGTTGCCTTCTGCGACAGCGAATGTACAACCCTCGTTATTCGCTGATGGATGCTCGAACGCGCAGGGCATATCGCTTGCTTCCTCTCTCACCCCGTTTTTGGGGTCTATCTTTGTGGATGGGTCAGCGCCTCCCAATATCGACCTATTACCGCCTGGGTCAACATGCTCTCTTGGCATCGTTGCTCTAGCTCAACGATTTCCATCCCCCCTCTCTTATCTCTAAATTTCGGCACACCGCCGCGCGAAACGCACCCGACACCCACCACTCTTGACGCCCCCACACCCATTCTTCATCTTCGCCCACACCCCAAACCCCATTATAAGAGGACCCCACCATGCCGTGGAATTTTGAACAAGTCGCCGGCCCTTTTGATTTCACCGAGGGTCCCGCCTGGGACGGCGAGGCTCTTTTCTTTACTGATATTCCCACCAGCCGCATCCTCCGCTACGACCCACAAAACGGCGTAACTTCCGTATTCCGCACCGGCACCAACGAAGCCAATGGACTGATGTTCGACAAAGACGGCCAGCTCTACGCCTGCGAGGGCGGCGACGGAATCACGTTCCCCAAGGAGGGGCAGAACTACGCGACAGACGGCCGCCGCATGGTCCGCTACGAAAAAGACGGTTCAACCACTGTGATCTTAGACCAATTTGAGGGCCAGCGTTTCAACAGCCCCAACGACCTCGCCTTCGACGCCCTGGGCCGCATGTGGTTTACCGACCCGCGCTACGGCAATAAATCGGACGATCTCGAACTCGACCACCAATCCGTCTACCGCGCCGACCCGCAAACCGACGGCACTTGGGACCTTCACCGGATTACCTACGACACCACGAAACCGAATGGCCTGTTGATCAGCGAGGACATGAAAACACTCTATGTAGCCCAGAGCGCCTACGTTGCCGACGAAGCCACCGAACTGCGCGCCTATGCAATCAATGACGACGGCACCGCCAGCGAATACCAAATCCTGCACAATTTCCACCCCTACCGCGGCGTTGACGGCATGGTCTTCGACACCGAGGGCAATATCGTCGCCACCGCCGGGTACCACGAAGGCGGCCCCGGCCCAATGATCTACGTCTTCGCCCCCAGCGGCCGGGTACTAGAGACCCACCCCATGCCCTTCCTGCCCAGCAACTGCACCTTCGGCGACGAAGACCTGCAAAGCCTCTACGTAACCGCCGACGGCCGCCTCTGGCGCGCACACACCGAACGCAAAGGTTCGCTGATCTATCCGAACTAAACTCCAACCTACATTACATTCTCGACACTAACCAGATCGAGGTGGTGCGACGCTTCGGTATAAAGGTCTTCTACGGCGACGCCGGACGACTCGACCTACTGCACGCGGCCAGGCTGCTCGTGTTGGCCATCGACGACCACGAAAAAGCCAACGAAATCGGCCGCTGCAAATAACCTTCGACACATCAGGAAAATAGAAAAGCGGCGTTACCCGAACCGGGGGTAACGCCGCTTTTCTATTGTGTGAGATACCCCTCCCCTACGTAGCCTAGCCACCAACCTAGGCGCGAAATATTTGCCCCCGCAGAACGCTTTCCCGGACAGACCGCCGCCCCACAGCCCTACGCCGAAGCCCCCGAATAGTGCCGCACTCCCCACAACCAAAACACCCGCGCGCCCACCACCATCACCACCGCCATCACCAATGCTCCCCAAAACACCTCCGTCGAAAGACGCCCCACCAACGCCTCCGACGGCACCGTCACCGCAAAGGCCACCGGCACCAAAAAGGTCATCGCCATCTTGAGCCAACGCGGATAAATCGCCACCGGATACTTGCCCGCGCTATAGACGGCCTGAAAGATCACCAGGATATTCTCCGCCTTGATAAACCAAAAGGAGAAGGTCGCCAGCACCAGCCAAAAACTGTAGACGATCGCCGCACCCGCCACTAGAGTAATCGCAAAAGTAGCCGTATGCATAAAACTGGTTTGCAACCCGATCTCAGCAAGAGCCCATCCGATCAACACCGCACCCTGCACCACATCCAGGAATTTCCACACGCGCACTTCGCTGACACTCACCAGCACTTGCGAATCTTCCGGCTTGGTCAGCGTAAAGTCCAACGTGCCTTGGCGGACATCCTCCATAAAGCGCTGCATCGAGGGCTGTACCAACACACCGATCAGCCCGCTCATCAAAAAGAAAACCCCCAATAAAGCAACCAACTCGGCCGGCTGCCAACCGCCCAGTTCCTCAGTATGCGAAAAGATCACCGCCAAGCCCGCCAGTGCGACCCCCATACTGACTAAGCTCTGCAGCAATTGCACCCAGAAGTTGGCCCGATAGGCCAGCTCGTTCATGACGCCGATGCGCAAGAAAATCCATAACAATCGCAAATAGCTCATGAGCCAACCGCCGAGTAACGGCGCACGCCGCGCGACCACACCAAGCCCATCATGCCCCAAGCCAACCCCAACCAAATCACCTGTGCAGCCAGGCCCTGCAGCACCTCGTCGGGCTTCAAGCGGCCGAGCAAGAGTTCGGTCGGGAAAGCTAGCATCCAACGAAAGGGCAATAGCGCAGCCAAGCTTTGCACCCACTCGGGCATCAAAGCCAGCGGCGCCATCTGGCCGGAAAAAAATAGCAGGGCCGCGAAATACACTTGGTTGGCCGCCTCCGTACGCGTAGTCCACAACGCAACCAATGCCAGCCCCCATTCAACGAAAAAGCGCATCAGAAAGGCCAATAGCACCACCGGCACGGCGGCCCAGACGGCCCAAGTGGGTGTATTGAAGGTCGGATCAAAAAGCCCGACCATCAGAAACATCGTTGGCAACATCACCACCAACGTCAGCAACTTATAGGAGATATTCATGGCGATGTCGCGGTGGATCGGGTGCAGGGGTTGCAATAAGAGCGGCGAAAAGGACCCCGATCGCACCCGGAATTCGAATTCATACATAAACCAGGTAAAGGTCAGATGGCCCATCATCATCATGATGATATAATAGGCAGCGAAATCTCCGGCAGAGAAGCCGCCCGCCTGCCCACCTTGCGATTCGGCCACCGCTGTCCACACCGAGAGGAAGACCAGTGCTTCGATAACGCGGCCGATCAGCCAAATCACCATCGCCCCCCGGTACTGGAATTGCACTGCCAGGTCGGTGCGGAAAAGCGTCGTGTAAATATCGAATAAGCCTATCATACGCCGGCGAATACCTGTTCGATCACGTCCTCGATCGGCGGATCCTCCACCGTCAGGTCGAGCACCGCCTGCTCGCTCAATAGCCGGCCGGTCACCTGTGCCGTCTCGGCCTTCGGCACCCGCAACGACACGCGCCCATCGACCCCATCGATGACCTCGCCATAGACACTGAGATCGCTGCCCTCGTTCTCCAGCTCAACGACGATGGTTTTGTGCGGTGAAAAGCGCTGCACAAGCTCAGACAACTGGCCATCGAAGAGCAGTTGGCCGTGGTGAATTACTACGACCCGCTTGCACAAAGCCTCGACATCAGCCATATAGTGGCTGGTCAAGAGCACGGTTGCTCCATAGCGTTGGTTGTACTCGGCCAAGAAAGAGCGAATCCGGCGCTGCATCGTCACATCGAGACCGATGGTCGGTTCGTCTAGAAATAAGATCTGCGGCTTGTGCAGTAGCGCGGCAGCGACTTCGCACTTCATCCGTTCGCCCAAGGAAAGGTTGCGCACCGGCTTGTCGAGGAAAGGGGCCAAATCCAATAGTTCGGTCAACTCGTCCACGGTCCGTTGATACGCGGTCCGCTCTATTCGGTAAATCGCGCGATTGCGCTCAAAGGAATCGAGCACCGGAATATCCCAGATCAGCTGGTTGCGATTACCCATCACCAGCGTAATCTGGCGCAAATAATCGCGCTGTCTTTTAAAGGGCTCGAAACCCAGGACCCGACATTGTCCGCCGGAAGGGTACAAAAGACCCGACAGCATTTTGAGCGTGGTGGTCTTGCCGGCGCCATTCGGGCCCAGGAAACCAACGATCTCACCGGGAGCTACTTCAAAGTTAATCTCCTTGACCGCCTCAACTTGGCGCGTCTGGCGATGCACCAGGCTTTTGAGCGCCGCGGCCAAACCCCCTTCGCGCACGGGCACTTCGTAGGTCTTGCTCAGATCGCGAACGTCAATGGTGGGTGGTTCTGACACAATCCCTCCTTTCAACGAGAAAATTACTTATTTTATGCTCCGCCCAAAAAGCAAAGGTCGACCCTGGCAAATGATAGCTAATGACCGTTAATTACCGTCTTTTTTTATTGCTGTTCGCCCTGTTGCTCGCCTTCTATATCTGCTTTGCCGGGCTGATGCGCGGCGAGAACGACTTCGTCCCCTCCGAACTCGTCGCGCAGGGGGTGGATCCCTCGTTCTATTCTTTTCATCCCGAGGAAGAGACCCTCGCCAGTGCCGCCCTTGAACTCAGCAACCCGCTCGCCCCAACCGCTAACCGCCTATGGCATGCTGCCGCTCTATATTTGGCGGGGAGCGCTGGAACTGGCCGATCTTTTTGCCGACGTCGACTTGCACGCCTTCGATCAAGCCAAGCTACAGATCTATCAAGTCATCCGCCTGCTTCCCATCGCCATCTCGCTAGCAATCTTCGTCGTCTGCAATAGCTCTTGGCTTGCGCAATTCTATATTTGCCGAGTTGCCGGCAGAACATCGTGCCCGATTCTGGCTTAAAGAGATGGCAGGCATAACGCTCCAAGATGGAGAGAGAATAGTCACTGAGAGGCGTAAGCCAATCACTTTAGGTGACTTGCAATCAATGACAGGCATCGTTACAGAATATTTGGAATAGCTTTCATGTAGACTAAGCCGATAAGGTATATGTTAAGATGAGAATATCTGGCATAAATATGTCGGATGGACCAATAATCAGGGCAGGCGATCGTGCAAAGACTCCGCTACCCAGGGCGAGTCGATTTGCAAATCAGCGAGCAATACCTGGGCGCAATTATATCCGGGAAGACCGGTAATATTGCCGCCGGGATGGCTACTAGATCCGCATAGATAAAGCCCGTTTAAATGGCCGCGATACCCGCCCGCACCAGCAAAGGGGCGATGATAGCCCACCTGATCTCCGCTAAAGGCACCCACCAGCAAATCACCCCCGCGCATATTGCACAAATTGCGTTCGACATCGAGCGGGCTGCGGACAAAAGAGCATCGCAGCACGTCTTGCAAGTTAGGAGCATGCTCCGACCATGCCGAGAGCATCTTTCGGCCGTGTTCTTCTTTGATTTGATCCCATTGTCGCGGATCGCCCCCAAGAGCATAGGGCAGTTTTTCCCACATAAAAGCTGTGTGTTTGCCCGCAGGAGCTTGCGAGGTGTCGAAAAGGCTCGGGGCAGTACCCCATGTAATGGTTGGTGGCATGCTCCCAGCTTCATGGTGGTGGATCATCGCGTCCAAATCAGCGGGGCCTTCAAGGCCCATTATTGTCATAAAAGCTTGATTTAAATGGGGATAGTGTTCTGCGACTCGATAGGCCGGCGCTTCGTCGAGCTCGAGATAGAGCCCAAAAAGCGGCGCGAGAATATTGTAGCGAAAGGCCGCCGCTTTATCGCGCCAGGCCTTGGGTAGAGCCTCCGGCACGATCAATTCGAGAAAGGTCTGCTGCGGATTTAGAGCCGATGCGACAAAGTGGCGGGCTATCAATCTATCCCCGGCCTTGGTCTCGACGCCAACAGCGCGGCCTCCTTCTACCAAGATCTTAATCGGCTCGGTCTGCAACAAAACCGTTCCCCCGGCCTCTTCTACGACCTCTACCAACGCCTGTGCCAGTTTCGCCGAGCCGCCTTGGCACATCTGCGCCTTACCCTTGCTGGCCAAAAGCGCGGGAATATGGTGGCCAAAGCCCTTTTCGCGCAGATCGACCTCGCGCAGGCCGTTAAAAAAGAGCAGACCAGCTTGTACGATAGGGTGCTCAAATTCGCGCAGGACGAATGCGCGGGGAGAAAGCCGACTGACTTCGAGCAGACGGCGGCCTTCGGGGCTGCGCGAGAGCAGGGCTTGGCGTTGGTCCAGTGGCAGAGGCGGACTTTGTGCTTCGGGGATCAGGATGCGCTCGACAATCGGCGTAAATTCTTCGCGCCAACGCCGCGCGGTATCGGCATCCCGGCGGCTAAAACACGCGAAGGATGCGTAGGTCCGTTCAAAGTCGGTCCACCATTCAAGCGCCGAGCCATTACCGGTCAACAGCGCGACATTGAGAGCGGGTTCGATATAGGTCGCGCCGTGGCGTGCGAGCTCGAGGTCGCGATACCAAGGCATCTGCGTCAGCTCCCGGTGATAAAACGAATGCGTATTGTGCAAGAAGCCGGGCGAGTGCTCTTCAGTGCTCAGCCCGCCACCGGCTACCGACAAGCGCTCGATGCAGGCGACCTTAAGACCGGCTTTGCACAGATAGGCCTGGAGGACTAGGCTATTGTGGCCGGCACCGAGAATGAGACCGTCGTATTCCATCGCCAGACTCCCCGGCGGCGAAGCCGCCTACCAATTCGTAAACGACCCGTCCTCGCGCAAATACCAAAGGCCCTTGCCCGCCCGTGGCTCGCCCGCAACCGCCGCCTCTTCGTTAAACTCCACCCCCAAACCCGGTCTATCCGGCACCTGCAAATACCCATCCGCAAAAGGCACCTGCACCGGGAAAACATCGGTATGCGTTGTTCCGGGAGGGCGTGGGCATTCCTGTACGCCGACTAATGACGACGCCAGGCACAAATGCAAACAAGCCGCCGTCGACACCGGCCCCAACGGATTATGCGGTGCCAAATAGATAAAGTGTGTCTCACACCATCCGGCGATTTTCTTCGCTTCGGTCAGGCCCCCGGCGATACAGATATCAATGCGCGCATAATCGGTCAGCTCTTCTTCAATGACTTGGCGAAACGCCCACTTGCCCGCCCACTGTTCACCCACTGCGATCGGTACCGAAGTCTGTTGCCGCACTAAACGCAGGCTATCGCTGCTCTCGCTACGAATCGGGTCTTCGATAAAATAGGGCCGGTACTGCTCCACACCCTTACAAAACTGGATCACCGCCGACGGGTCGAGCCGCGTGTGCACATCGACGCAAATCTCGATCTCTTCGCCCAACTGCTCGCGCACGGCTTTTACCTGTTCAATGCCAAAACGCACCGCCCGCGACGGTTCGAGTATGTTGCCTTCTTCGCCTTCCGGGTCGACCATGCCCCAGCGCACGAATTTATAACCGGCCGCCTGCGTCTTTCTACAACTGGCCACCAATTTGTCGATATCGCCCGGATCGCCATTGTGCGGATAACAGACAACCTTGTCGCGGACTAACCCACCCAAAAGCTCATAAACCGGTACCCCGAGGGCCTTGCCCTTGATATCCCACAACGCGAGATCCACCGCGCTGACGGCCGAGGTCTGTATCCCGCCACCGGGGAAAAAACCGCCGCGGAACATCACCTGCCACAAATGCTCGATACGAAAAGGGTCCTGGCCGATCAGGTCCGGCGCCATCGAATAAATGACTTCGGCGATGGCGCGACCACGCCGTTTCATGCCCCCCTCGCCGAGGCCGTAAATGCCTTCGTCCGTCTCTATTTTCACATAGATCCCGGCATCGAGCACAAAGGGTTTAATAGCAGTAATTTTCATCGTGGTATCCCTGGGTTCAACTTCGTTCTAAATAGCGTTTCGACACCCAACCCTCCAACTCCACCTTTACCCGGCACCAACCGTCTTTTTCTTCCAGTACTTCAACCTCAGTACCCTGCAGTAAATGCCCAGCCTGCCGCTCGGCCTGCCCGTTGGGTTCGGCGCGAATATTCAGCCGCTTAGCTTTAACCGCGGCCTTGTCAGGGCCGGCATCGGCCATCGCCGTATTGAGCAAGCGCGCGCGCATTTGATCTAGGGGGAAGGCCGGTCCCGGGTCAACCTTGCGATCGGGGGCAATCTCTTCATGACCGAGGATATGCTCGATCGGGTAGGTTTTAATCAGCGCGGCGCATATCGCTTCGACGACGCGCAATTGCTCCGGCGTATAGCGGTGCCAATGCGATTCTCGGGTCTGATGGCGATGTACGCCGTGCACAACTTCCTCCGGCGGATACGCTCGCCCGAACCACGATTCATAACAGCCATCGCGCTCCTCCAACTGACCCGCATTATCGATCTCAATGCCGATCGAATACTGGTTAAAGCCTTCGCGCTCGCCCCATTTGCTGTGCCCGGCGTGCCAGCCGATGATATTGAAGGGCAGAAGTTGGCTTACTGTGCCATTGCGGGCAACAACTAAATGCGCCGAAACCTTGCGCTCGACATTGCAGAGCGTGTCAATTGCCGACTCGGCATTAGCTCCGGCGGTAAAGTGAATAATGATCGTGTCCAGCTCACCTGGTGCGTAGGGGCCACCCTGATTGGGCGATTCGATACAGTCGGCACCTTCTAGATGATGGTTAGCTATGATCAACTTGATCTCCATAAGCGATGGGATAAGCGTATTGCCGCTATACAGTAGAAAAAGACGGCGCGGCGGTCCAGCCCACAAGGCACAGATTTTCAGCGGATGCAAAAAGGGCCAGCTTGCTAGTGAAAAAGACGGCCCTGGTCTTTTTTACGACACATCCTACTTCAACAAGGTCATCCCCATCTCCCGCGCAAGTCCCACCCCCGCCATCTTCGCAACATAACGTCCGCTGGCCACCGGCGCGCCGTTCTCATCGCGCCCGTTCAAAATCATCCGGTGTTCACCCGCCGCTCGTTCACCCTCAACCAAGGCATGCACCTTTT
>Ga0315339_1000621_pt1 | contig 41392 bp, 38 predicted proteins | sample ASW17metaG_FD_204514 | JGI IMG/M metagenome (GOLD analysis project Ga0315339, IMG submission 204514) | Ammonia-oxidizing marine archaeal communities from Pacific Ocean, United States - ASW #17 | ecosystem: Environmental > Aquatic > Marine > Oceanic | place: USA: California | collected 2016-12-05 | reverse complement strand
AAAGTCATGAAAAAACAATTTTGCGTACAAATATTGAAGCTGCTGAGGAAATCGTTTACCAGCTGCAGCTGCGAAATATTGGCGGGATTATTATTATTGATTTCATTGATATGGAAACACAGCAGCACCGGCAAATGGTTTATCAGACTCTGAAGGACCAACTTCGTTCTGATAAGGCACGCAGCAAAATTCTGCAAATAAGTGAGATGGGTCTCGTCGAAATGACCCGCAAGCGTGATCGCGAAAACCTGAACCAGTATCTGTGTGACCCTTGTCCGTATTGTGATGGAACTGGCAGGATAAAATCTCCGTCCACAGTCTGTTACGAGGCTTTCCGTGAAGTCCGTCGTAGCTGCCGTAGAAACACGAAAGGATCTGTTGCAATATTTCTGCACTCAGATGTTTTTAAATATATCCAGGAGGAAGAACAGGAAGCCGTCAAATCGCTGGAAGATGAAGTGGGCCGCAGCATTACCATTAAACTGTCTGATGAACTGCACCGCGAACAATTTGAACTTTACGAATACTGAGTTGACTAGAGAAACAGCCGGACAAAATTTCAAGAATCATCTTGAAGAAAACGTCTATCCGGGACGCGGAATCGTAATAGGACGCAATCATGAGAATTCGTGGATTGTTATTTACTGGATAATGGGGCGCAGCTCAAACAGCAGGAATCGTTTTTTCAGGCACGAAAATGGAATATTGCTTACCGAAGCAGCAGATCCTTCTCTGGTGGAAGATCCGTCACTGATCATTTACAACGCCATGCGTGACGTTGATGATTGTGTAGTTGTCACAAACGGAAGTCAGACCGATACAATTTGTGAAGGTTTTATGCAGGGTGAAAGTTTTTACGATTCACTGCAAAAGGAAAAACATGAACCGGATGTCCCTAATTTTACACCCCGTATTTCCGGATTGATTGAGCAAAAAAAATCATCAATGACTTTGGCCAAAATCAGTAAATGTGATTTTTCGGCAGAGCAGTCTGTCTATCATTTTTATCGCTATAATGAAATTGGAGTGGGATTTGGATATTGCCTGACCACATATATGGGAGACGGGAATCCGCTTCCCTCTTTCAAGGGTGGCCCAATTCTGCTTCCGCTGGAAGGTAGTGCAGAACAAATTGTGGATATATACTGGAAGGCACTGAATCAGGACAATCGTATTTCTCTTGCCGTTCGGGAATTGACTGTCTCTGGAAAGGACAGTTTGAAAATAATTAATCGCTTTGATTCCCGGGATGGAGAAAAAATTTAGTCCGGTTTGCATATGTCTGCAGCAGATCAAAGATATTTTTCACAGGCGTATTTTAACCTTACTTTAACTAAAGAATTAACCGAAAAGGCAGCACAGGCGTATTTTCGCAGATTAAATGATATAATCAGGTTTAATACATTTTGCGGACATTACAAGTGAAGAACATAAACGGTTGAATGGCCACATCAAAGACGCTAACGGAGAGGAATACCAAATGGAAACAGAAGAGGAGATAAGTCCGGAAACAAATGCTGAAGTAGATGAAAATCTAACGGAAGATTCAGTTGAGATTGATCTGGAAGATGAGGATTTAACAGAGTTATTGGGATTGGAAGAAGAGGAGGAGGAAGAAGAAAATCTTGATGAGCATATTGAGGCTGCTGGGATCGTAGAACTTCCCGGTCTTGAAGAGGCAGATTTGAAAGACTTCGAAGATGATCAGTTGAATGACGAAACAGTTGCTTCCGAGGATTCTTTGACGCAGGATGAATTTCTACACAAATTTACTGAAGGTGATCTGAGTCCACTCAGTTTTGCCGGAACGCAGGTGGTGATTTTTGCAGTAGAAAAGAAACAGGCTGAGCTTTTGCAGCGTTACCTTATCGAGCGTGTGGGAATGGAGGTTGATTGCGTAACAAAAAGACAAAATCTTTGGCGGTTGCTAAAGTTGGATCCAATGGATTTGGTTATTATTGAAACGGGAGCAGTTGAAAATTCTGACGCTTTGGAAGTCATGCAGCAAACAAAAGATCAATTTCCAGAGGTCCATTTTATTTGTCTTTCCGGGCCTGTCAGTCTGGAAAGACGACTGCAGTTCCTGAATGCAGGAGCCCTGGATTATTTGACCCGCCCCGTCCATTTATCGACTGTAGCACAAAGTGTTTTGGTGCAGTTGAGCCGTACTGATACTTATGAAAATGAGGAAGAGCTTGTAGATCTTGACTCTGTAGCGGATGATTTTCCGGAGGAAGAAACTCTGTTAGATCCTGCTGATACTTATCATGATGAAGACTTAAGCGGTATAGCTGGTTTACATGAAGATGATTTAATACTTGGAGTTGAGATTGATTTAGTTGACGAAGATTTTTAGAAATATTATTAGACCCCTACTTAACTTGCCAAAAAGAAGCTAAAATCAGATGCACTGCAACAATCCATTTGAATAATAAATTATCATTCCCGCGGAAGAGGGAATCCAAGGGAGATATTTCAAATCGTTTACCCGGCCAGATCTAGAATCTAAATCCCAGATTAAGTCTTGGATGACAAGAGATTTTTTTTAAGTCCTACTTAATTTCTTCGACTATTGTCCGTACAATTGGAACCTGAACATATCCGCTTTCAACGCTCCAGAAATAGTAATATCCGCTTGCAGCCCCCTGTTCGTCTTTGTGGGTGGTAACTTTACCGTCCTTGACGGTCCAGCTTTTTACGATATTTCCGCTGTCGGAAACGTAAGAAACCCGCAGATCCTTTCCCAATAAATTGTCGGCCTGCTTGAATATTTTATTTCGAGATTCTTCTGTGCAGCCTCCCAAAAGCAGAAGAAACATCAAAAATATAAAAAAAGTTTTTTTCATAAATCCTCTAGTGTCCGGTTAAAGTAGATTCCAATAATCATATCATACTGTATTATTAATTTAAATCACGTCAAATCAGGTGATACCGACTTCAATTAAATTTTGTGTCTCCCAAATTCGGCCCGGCGAATAATTTTAGCGATTTCTTAGCGTCTTTAGTGGCTAAAAATAATTAAGAATCGTGTTTCCTTAATTCGATACCAAAAATAACTGAAATTACACTGTCAAGACAAGCAGGAAGATAAATAAAAAATTAAAATACAGCTTGACAGTTTTTTTCTATTTGACTATCATGTTCAAGATTTGAACATCTTTATCTTGAATGGTAATTCACTTTAAACCAGTGTCCGGGCAAAAACAAAACTCTGTGTGCTTGTTATATTGACAGAATTGCTGGATGGCGGATTTTCAGGAAAAATTTGCCCTGTAAATCTTGAAATCTTGAAATTCTGTCCATTTACTTATGTTTTGCCCAGTCCCTAATCAGTAATATTTTCAAGATGACACCAGAAGAACTCCGTACACTGACTCTGTTTAATACTGTTGAGAGCAGGCCTGAGGTAAATCAGCGGCAGCTGGCCCGGGTGTTGGATGTCTCTTTGGGGTTGACGAATACCTATTTTCAAAGAGTGCTCCAAAAAGGCTGGATTCGAGCCCAGCAAGTCAAACCACGGCGCTGGCTTTATTTTCTCACTCCAAAGGGAGCACTGGAAAAAAGCCGGCTCAGCCTCTCCTACATGCAGCGTACCCTTAACTCATTTCGTGAATTAAAAAGCAAGGGTGATGAACATTTGCGTATCCTGTCCAAAAAAGGGGTGCGAGGGATTCATCTGTGTGGAGATGATGATTTGACTGAAGTCCTCAGTTACTGTTTTTCCGGATTTGAGATTGAACTGCTTTCCGTAATTCCGGAAAAAGATTTGATGGATAATCCTGAACAAAGCGCGAATTCGACCTTGCCGGAACTGAAATCTGGCGAACTGATTCTGCTTGCATCACTGGAGCATCGGGCTCCGCTTTCTGAATTGCTGGTTCAGCAGGGATTTAAGAAAAATCGGGACTGGGTCTTATTTACATGAATAATTTGCATCGACGTTCATTCTAAAAATATTATGCAATATTGTACTGAAAAAAAATGGTATGTACTCCGGGTACGCTCCCAGGCGGAGCGCTTGGTACACGTGGGGTTGCACCACAAACAATTTGAGGTGCTCAATCCAACTTATCAGGCATTGAGTATTCGCAGAGACCGCAGAAAGGTTTTGACACGACCTATTTTTAACGGATACATGTTCGTTCGCACCCTGCTCAATCCGGAATGCCATTTGGAAATTTTGAAAACACCGGGAGTGGTTGAGATTTTGAAAAGCCCAAGCGGCCCAACACCGGTTCCGGATGATCAGGTTGAAAATGTCCGTTTGCTCGAAAAACACGTAGGAGCTTGTTTTTTTGGAACAGATTTTGAGGTTGGCGATTCGGTTTTTGTGAAGGAGGGCCCTTTGACCGGTTTGCGTGGAGTGATTGACAGACTGGATCGGAAAAAACTGCACATTCACGTTGATGCAATTCCGGGTTCAGTTATGATTGACGTTGAACCGCACCAGGTACAGTTGGTAAAAGACACCGTCTATCAGTTGGTCACAAATAGATGATTTTTAAGAATCTGTTTGTTAAAGACAATTGTTAGATTTAATCATTTCTAAGTTTTTGATAGACAGTGGGTTGGGTTTGATTTTGTTTATCCTATAATCCTGTCTGAGTTATTGAGATACTGTTATTTTTGTTTTAATGCGGAACTCTTGTGTAACGCAAAAGGCGGAGCCATCCCAAAATTGTCAAATCAACTCAAAACAATTAAATACATCTCACAGCAAGAATTAAAAATTAAAAATGCGGTGAATACTTGCTATAATCACTACAAATAATGCTGTGAATAATGCTGTGAATAATGCTGTGAATAATATGTGGATACACGAACAACAGAACTGGTCAAAAATTACTTGGGATTCTGAAACACTTTTTTATAAATTTACAGATATTCGGTATCGAAAAGGACGTTTGTTCCGACTCATGGAGGGTCTTGGTTTGGAACTCAAGCGGGAAGACAGCCTGACCACTTTGACCAATGACATTGTAAAATCGTCAGCGATTGAAGGAGAAAGCAATAACCCTGAAGTGGTGCTTTCTTCCATTGCACGCCGCTTGGGGATAGATACTGCAGGGCTTATTCCTACCGGCCGTGATGTGGAAGTGTTTGTTGAGACGATGCTGGATGCCTCGCCAAAACTTTTCCAAAGAGCTTACGAAAGGGCGTTTGTTTGACTGGCAATCAGCGTTATTCCCAACAAACAAAAGTGGAATGCAGCGCATTAACGTTGGCGGTTGGCGCACTATTGACAACGGACACATGCAGTTTGTTTTTGGAGCTATTGGTCGTGAGAAAATAGATTTTGTGGCATCTGGAGCAGAGAGACTTGATGTACAAAAATGATTAAACCACAAAATTAGTTAGACATTATTTATGCATTTCCGTAATTTTTTTTTAAACCTCTGTTCATAGAACCATTATAAACTTTATTTTTAATGCTAATTAAGAACTCTAAAAAAATTGAATCCCCAGAAGAAACTTGGGATATCATTATAAAGCCCAAAAGCGGATGGTTCAACATTCCGTTTGTTGAGATATTCAGATACAGGGACTTGATTTTTATTTTTGTGAAGCGTGATTTTGTCACCTTCTATAAGCAAACGATTTTGGGCCCATTGTGGTATATTATCCAGCCGCTGGTTAATTCCGTCATATTTACCATTATTTTCGGTAAATTGGCAAAAATTCCTACTGATGGCCTTCCGCCGTTCCTATTTTATATGGCAGGCACAGTAGCATGGGGATATTTTTCGACCTGTTTGACACAGACAAGCAACACCTTTGTAGCGAACAGAGAAATATTCGGCAAGGTCTATTTCCCTAGGATGACGGTACCAATCTCGATTGTTATCACAGGTATTTTACAGTTCTTCATCCAGTTTGTAATTTTCATTGGTTTTCTACTTTATTACTGGCATCAGGGTGCTGATGTTACGCCTTCTATCATGATTTTCACACTACCACTTATTTTGTTACAGATGGCTATATTGGGACTTGGTATGGGAATCTTGGTTTCTTCTCTGGTTACAAAATATAGAGATTTGACATATGCAATGACATTTGCAGTTCAAATCTGGATGTACCTGTCTCCAGTAGTCTATCCTCTGACAGAGGTTCCAGAAAATTATCGAAATCTTTATGTGCTTAACCCCATGGTTTCAATTGTTGAGAGCTTCAGGGGAGCATTTCTTGGAGTGAGTTCCATTGAAACACACCATATACTAATCAGTGTGCTCGTTACTTTAACCATCTTTATCGTTGGCGTAATTTTATTCAGTCGAATTGAAAAAACTTTCATGGATACTGTTTAGTGGTTAAATTGCGAGGAACTTTAATTGACGATCAATTAAGAGTCACAAAGATGAAGACACAAATAGACCTTAGTGGCAATCAAGAAGTAATAAACCTAACAACAAAAGATTATCCGTCACAGATCAACTATCACTCATAATGTCAACAGTCATAAAAATCGAGAACTTATACAAAGAGTACCGACTTGGTGTTATAGGGCACGGGACTCTTTACAGGGACTTGCAGAGTTGGTGGGCTAAATTAAAAGGGAAAGAAGATCCAAATTCACTTATTGGAGGCTACAAAGGCAGCAGAAATAAAGGGGATCAGTTACTAGCTCTTGACGATATAAATTTGGAAATAAAAGATGGCGAAGTGCTTGGGATTATTGGTGCAAACGGCGCAGGCAAATCCACACTCCTTAAAATTCTATCACGGGTGACCGCGCCTACAAAAGGATGTATCAAGATCATAGGTAGGATTGCTAGTCTATTGGAGGTAGGCACCGGTTTTCATCCTGAATTGACCGGAAGAGAAAACATATATCTCAATGGTGCCATTAACGGAATGAACATTACTGAAGTGTCACGTAAATTAGATGAGATTGTAGATTTTGCAGGAGTGGAACAGTTCATAGACACACCAGTCAAACGTTACTCCTCAGGTATGCACGTCCGCCTCGGCTTTGCTGTGGTGGCCCACTTAGATCCTGAAATCTTGGTGGTCGATGAGGTGTTGGCTGTGGGAGACGTCTCGTTCCAGAAGAAGGCCATCAGCAAGATGCAGGACGTGAGCAAGAGTGAAGGAAGGACAGTGCTTTTTGTGAGCCATAACTTGGAATCCATCAAGAGCCTATGCACCCGCACTGTACTAATGAAAGAAGGCCAGGTCATCAACGAAGGGCTAACCGAAATGGTGATCGATTCCTATCTGTCTTTGTCAGAGGATGAGGTGAAAAAGTATGCTGGCGAAAGAACGTGGAAACTGGATGATACACCAGGAAATGAAGCTGTCCGGTTGCTTGCAATCCGAACAAAAAACAATGAAGGTAAGATACAATCGATTTTCGACGTGACGGAGCCTATTCAGATTGAAGTTGATTATGAAGTTTTAGATGGTAAGCATCAAATGTTGTGTGGGCTTCAATTTACAAATGATAGAGGTGGATGGCTTATGTTTGCGCTAGATGATTACAACCAAGGCCCTTGGGGAAAACAATCTACTAAAAGTGTTGGTGTATACAGAGCAATTTATACCATCCCAAGGAACCTTCTAACAGAGTGTGTTATTTCCTTAAATGTAAGTATGTTTGAACCCCCATCTCCACCAACAAGTACTAATCATTTTTTTGACACACATAATGCTCTTTCTTTTAAGATCATAGACACATTTAATTCAGATGGTGCGAGGGGAAGTTATCCTTATGTTTGGGGTTCACCAAGTTTTAGACCTAAAATTAATTGCCAATCAATTTTTCTTGGAAACAGCTGATTTGAAATTGGTCACGGGTAGTATATTTAAACCATTCCACTAATAAAATAGAGTTTTCCAATTTAACATTTATTCACTACTCCCTAAATCTTATTTTCTATTACATATACCAGGATAAAAAATTAAGGATTTTTTATTGATTAACATCTGTTAAGTTTCTATCATTTGGCAGTCTCTCTAAAACACAGAAAGCAGGAAAATGAAAGTATTCTGCTCGGATGACAACGAGAGGTTGTTTTTGCTAAAGCTCAATATGTAAATACGCTACGTGATCTGTAATAGAGACGAAAAATTTTGAATACAGTAAAAAAGGAGAGGCACATGTCTAAAAAAATAAGTGTTGTTATTTCTTCACTCCGGCCTGAGCGATTAGAGGAAACAATAGATTCTACAGCAATGCATAGTGATTTAGTAGAGATTGTTGTTTGCTCTCCACTCCCCCCTAAACCGAGAGACTTTGTTCGACATGTTCCAGTGCCAGGGCCGAGTGATCCCAATGAACTCTCTTGGTCTCAAAAGAACAATTTAGCAGTGAAAGAAGCTTCGGGGGAATACATCGTTTTTAATAATGATGACATTCATTTTCGAGCAGGCTGGGCACCAGAGTTGATTCTACACATGGAAAAGACTCGAGATGACAGACGACCATATTTAGCGGCTTTTCATTTGGCAAACAAAGGAATACCACACACACGGTATACCGCTTTTGGAATGTTGTATGCGAATCTTGGTTGCATTTGCAAAGCGGATTTGATCTTTGTTGGGGGGACTTTATTTGATGAAAGATTTTGGTTGTCACACAATGATGTCGACTTGGGACTAAGAGTTTGGCATGCCGGTGGAAAAGTTGAATTATGCAAAAATATTGTAATGGATATTGATCGAGATAAACCGCATAAGGTAACCAGTCCTTATCATAAAAAATATTTTTATGGAGACTGCGAAACCTTTTTTATGGTTTGGTTCCCAAGGTATTTTTGGAAATTTGTAAAAAACTATCATTCAATCCTACGAAGCCTTACGTCAGAAGATAATGTCCTACCTCCTCACCAACAAGTTTCAGGTGCTTTTCGTGTACTGATTTCCCCTTTTATTGTATTAAAAGTTTTACATTTCATCGGTATGAAAAAGAATCGCCGTACTCAAAATTTACTTCTTCGGTTAACGCGGGTTGTTAATCGGAGATGGGCTACAATGGATTACCAAGTCCCCTACATGGAGATGCAGTGAGATATATTTTACCATTGGCAGGAGAAGGTGTTCGTTTTCAAGGCTACTCCGACAAACCAAAATATTTGATTGATGTGATGGGGCAGCCTATGATTTCCCATGGAATAGCTGGATTGCAATGTAAGCCAGAAGAAATTGTAGTCGTTGTTCAAAAGGAGCATAACGAAAAATTTAATGTTGGTAAACAGATAAAGATGGTTTTAGGAAAAAAGGTGATAGTTGTTGAGGTTGGACGGACATGTGGGGCCACTGAGACTGTGCTTTTGGGGATTGAAAATGGCGGTGTCGCAGCTGAGGAACTAATATGTGTCAAAGATGCTGATTGTATCTCTATTCCTAAACCCAATTGGAGAAAGAAAGTAGAACAAGGGGCTGCAGAAAATGATGAAATGGCTTGGGTTTCCACCTATAACGATCAGGGTCCTCCAGCTGGAGGCTTAACGAATAAATCGCACGTTCGGTTGGAAGATAAAAGTGTCATTGAGATTCAGGAGAAGATTCGCTTGTCACCCTTTTTTATCGCAGGATATTACATTTTTTCTAAGACAAAGTTATTTATTGAGATAGCAAGACAGGTTGTAAAAGAGCAAAAAGAATCTCCTACGACTAAGGAAGCTTATTTGTCGAACGTAATGTCAAGGATCATGAAGAAGGGAAAGCCAGTTCAAAATTTTGAAATTCAAGAATATGCTGATTTAGGAACCCCTGAAGCTTTGAGAGACTATGTTAAACAATTCAGAGCCTAAAATTATAACACAATTTAGGGGGCAGTCAGGCTGTCGTGTGGAGCTTATTAGGCGAGATGGACAGTTGCGTGTTCGTAAAGTGGCTACAACAAAAGTAACAATTGAGCGACTGAAGTTACAGTTTAAAAGAATGGATCTGTTTCAATCGCTTCAAGTGGTAAAAGTTCCTGCCATTTATGAGAGCACAGATCATAGGGAGTTTTACACTTACGAAATGGAATATTGTAATTTGTCAACAACGCTCGCGGATGCTGTGGAAGGATTACATCTTTATGAATTACGAGATATTGTTGATTTCTTAAAAGCACTTCTAGAGGAATTTGAGAAAATTCCATTTCAAGGAAAGCCTCAAAAATTTGAAGAAGCGAATACACACAAACTCCATTCTTTAATGCATAATGAGGATATTCAGAGATATCCAGGGGTGATACAGTGTCTTAAAAAAATATATTCTGACAGGAAAAATTATTTTGAGCCCATTGCCCATTTGGAAAGACGGATTTCTCATGGGGATTTGACCATGGAAAATATTTTGTGTGATTCCAGAGGGGAAAAATGGTTGATTGATCCTATTGATATTTTTTTTGAGCATCCATGGTGTGATATTTCAAAGTTGTACCAAGATATCGAGGGAGAATGGTATCAAATTCGAAACCATGTTCAGCATCGAAGGGCATCTAGTAATCTTTGGAGATTGGGGCATGTTCTTAAAAGTTGGATATGTGAAAAATATCCCCAATATTTAGAGTACCATTATTATTTTTTGGGTTTAAATTTTGCTCGGATTTTGCCCTATGCACAACGTGATTCTTTAAGATCTGTTGTGAGTCAAAAAACGGAGAATTATTTGAAACTATTTTTGAACGGTCAAAGTCTATGAAATATCTATTTTTGTGTGCGGGGAGGCCTCATACTGTATCTGGTAAGCCCACTTATATGCTAACTTGCCCAGATGGAAACTATGTTTTGGAAAAGATTGTTGAAGTCAGCAACGTCGATCCTAGAGATTGCATTTTTGCCATTCGGGAAAAAGATGATTTGCTATACAATGTAGAGCAAAGTTTTAAAGAGCTATTTGGTCCAGAAGTGACGTGTGTTACCATCAAATCAGATAATAGTGCCGGGCCTTTGCAGACCGTGGTAAAAACAATACATAATTTATCTTTGAAAGGGCCATTGCTTATTCGTGATACCGATTCTTACTTTGAAACAAAGCTACCAAAAGATGAAGGAAACTACTTAACCTATGCCAATTTAGATGATTGTCCCAATATTTTGACAAGAAATCTATCCTTTTTGAAAATTAATGATCAAGGAGTAATTTTGGATATTCAGGAGAGGCATTCTATTTCTAATTTGTTTGCGACAGGGGCCTATGCTTTTGAAGAGGCTGCAGTGATTCCAAAAATGTATGAGCGTTTGAAAGAACATAGTCCTCACAATATGTATGTTTCTGAATGTGTTAAAGAAGCTATTTTTTATCGCCGAGACGCCTTTTTAGCTCTTCCGGTAAAAGGTTTTATCGATTGGGGTGCTGAGAGAAGTTGGCATGATTGGTGTTCCCCTCAGAAAACGCTGTTTGTAGATATGGATGGGGTACTTTGTACAAATGGCGGTCGAAGTTTTAAACCCCGACAAATAGATGCTCAGCCAATTGAGGAAAATATTGAAGTTCTCCGCAAGAGGGTAGCAGAAGGGGCTCAGGTAATTATTACAACGTCACGCCCTGAATCTTTTCGTGAGGAGACAGAAGCTCAATTGACAAGGTGGAACTTTCCTTACAATACTTTAGTGATGGGGTGTCTTCACCAGCAGCGTATAATTATCAATGACTATTCAAGAACTAACAAATATCCTTCGGCGGTTGCGGTGAATATTCAGCGCAACGGTAAAGAATTAAAAAATTTACTATGAAATGCCCTCTATGTGAAAAAGAATGTTCTTTAATTTTACAAATTAAAGACTATCCAGTTTTTGCAAATGCTGTAGAAGGCCCGCTAGAAGAGGATAATCTCTATTCATTTTCTGTCTCTTTTTGTAATGTGTGCGCTTTTGGGTTTCAACATAATCCTCCTGCCCCAGAAGAACTCTACACTAGAGTACGCGCTCCAAGTGGAGTCTCAAAAGTTTGGCAAGACCATTATCAAGCATTAATCCGTTTTACATTTCATAATTCTTCTCATCACGGGAAATCCGCGTTGGATGTTGGAGCAGGCCATGGCTTCTTAAGTCGCCTGTTATTGGAAGAAAGCATTAATGCTGAGGCGATAGATTTGAACCCTGGAGAACGGTTGCTATCGCTTGGCATTCCCGTCCACCAACAATCTTTCGGAGTGGAGAGTGCTTTAGAAAAACAGTATGATTTTCTCTTCATCTCTCATGTTATAGAGCATGTAAATACGCTGAATGAGTTCTTGAATTTTGCGGATTCAGTTTTAGCACCAGATGGCCAGATTATCTTTTCTATTCCGGATTCTCTGGCCGGTCTTGAAACAAAAGATCTTTCAATGTTTATTCCTGAACATACTTGGTATTTTTCAGAGAGGTCTCTTGAAAAGATCTTTATTCCAAAAGGACTTGAAATAGAGGAAATCGGGTTTTTTTCAAACCATAGTATTTTTGCACGTGTCAGAAGAAAAAGTGGCGGGCAAAAGAATTGGCAAGAAAGAGCGAGCCTTAAAGAACTAAGTTTTTTGAGTGAGAAATATTGTGCGGAATATTCCCAGGCCACTTCTCAAACTGAGAATATTATTCATGAGTCAAAGGGGAGAGTACTCTTTTTTGGCGCACATAGCATGACACTCAATCTAATTGTGGATAAAAAGCCTTGGAAAGATCTTAACAAATCCTTTCTGTTGATCGATAATGATCCTTTCAAACAAGGAAAACGTCTGAGTGGAACCCCTCTAAAAATTATATCGCCAGAAAAAGCTAATTTATCTGAAGGAGATACGGTTATTATCCCAAAGTCGCCTTATGCAGAGGAAATGGAAAAACAGGTTTTAGGTATGAAGAATGGTTTGTCCGTAACCATTATTTAACATTCCAAGATTTATACCGTTGGTATAGTGAAAATTCCATATTTTTTGAGTAACCCCGAGTATGTTTTCTATCTTCCTTGGCTTCTATTGCCGCCTTGTAATTATGGCTCTTTAGGAATTTTTCGAGATATTACTCTTCAAATAATTTCACCGCACGTTCAAGGCAAAGGATATCAGCGAACATCTTCGGCCGCCGAAATCGGAGAAATTCCCCTACCCATAAAAAGAAAAAACTTTTTTCGCGGAACTCTACAAAATCACAACTTGTCCCGACTTCCTAAACGGGGCTGTTCAGTTTTCCGAGGATAATGCGAAGTAGCTTGGAATAATCCCGAAATTGTTATTCAGAATACTCAAAAACTTATAATTGCATACTTCTTAGAGAGCTGAACAGCCCTGACTCCCTATGTTGATAGCCCAAAATATTCTTAGGATTGCATAGAAGAAAAACCCAATATGAGCGCCATTGTTTTTGTCTGTATTGCTTCTTTTATTATATTTCTTACTGTTGGTATCGTCTCCAGAGGAAGTTCCTTCGAAGGACCAGGGATATCTGCGGATGCTGGTCTGCAAGTTCGAAGTGCCAGAATGTTCGGAAGCAAATGGATTTTGCCTTCGAGAATGCATGAGTATGCAAATTTTAAAGCTAGCATGAAGGATTGTGGTGTTTTGTTACTGGTGGTTTCGCAACGCATACTGAAAGACAAAGTTGGATTTTACCCAGTGGTTATGGTTTGCAACCTTGTGAATGTGATTGGAGCGATATTTATCTTTTTGATTAGTCAAACCTTATGGAGTTCTGAAATTGGGATATTGCTTTCCCTGTTGTATTTGTTCAGCTTCTGGCCATACCAAATAGTCTTGCATGGTGGGTACCATGTAATCGCTCAGATGTTTTGTCTTATTTCAGTGTTCTTTTTACTACAGGTTCACCCGGAAGTCGATCCATCAAATTTCAAATGGTTTTTCGCTGCAGGTATTACGTTTGGCATGATGTTATTTTCATCAGCTGCCTCCAGAAAGTTTGTCCTGCTAGTCTTTGGAGCACTTTTATATACTTATCATAGAGTTTCTCTCTCTTCGTCTGAAGGTTTGTTTGATTTTGAAAAACTTTTTGCTGAATCACAGAGAACGACAATAATAATCTGTATTGTTTTGGCCTGTTTTGTCTTGACCAATGAAATATTCTTTAAAAAAATTATTACTGGTATCTATTTAAAACGCTTTCCAGACTTTGTAAATCGCCTTGGGGAAACTTGGACGAATGAATTGCCTGCGATTTTAAAGGTGTTTAAGCGGTCAATATTGGATCCTTTCAACCATTTAGTGCAAACGATTATAGTCTTTTTGATAGTTTCAATATTGATCATTGAGACAGATTCGTTTTATTTCTTTTCAATGTTGTTCTTTTCTTCTGGGATCTTCCTGGTGATCGGGATTTTGTGTTTTCCGAATTTTAATACAAATGTGAGAAGATATTTTAGCTACTATTCTATGGAGGATAATGGGCATTTTAATTCCTACAAAGAATACTTTTCTGAAATAAATGAAAAGATCATTACCGGATGGCGTATGGAAAGATCTGGTTTACGCTGGCTTGTACTTTTTTTTTATAGAATGATTCCTCTCCATTCTTTGGTTTTTTATCTTTTGTTTTTATTTTGTCTCGCTCAGGCATTGTTATTGGATTCTGGGTTTAATTTTTTGGGAAACAGCATTGCAGTACTTTTCCTGAGTCTTTCACCGATTATGGTTGGTGAACTGACCAGAGGGCCTCAGATTGCTCGAACCTATTTCCCGAGCTTTGTAGGAATTTTGCTCTGGATTGGTTATGGCTCGGCTCAATTACAGTCGAGTTTAACTGCTGATTCTAAAGAAATATTAATTAGGGTGGGGGGTGTGCTCGTTTTAGTAGTTTTACTTTGGAATATTCGTGTTTTTATTACTGACCTTCTGCCTTCAAGGATGGCAGTTGTCCATTTAAAAAGAAAATTAGATGAGTTTGGGATTTCGGAATTCTATACATATGATAACTCTTTCAATGTTGCATTTGTCGAAGTCTTGATTTACCAATATCCGGATAAATACAAAGTTAAATATATCCAATCGTTGAGTGAGGTCAAAACGGGGTATATTGTCGTGCCAGGTACCAGTGCCAAAGCGGTGAATATGGATAGTGTACGGCAGGGCGTTGAACATGGCGATTTTACTGATGACCCGGTGTTAAATAAAATAAAAAAAGACAAACAGATTGAAAGTCTTGCTATTGCCTCATTTAAAAATATTGGGTCAAGTAAATACTGGGTTCATGATAGTGAGGTAACAAGCTATAGAGAACTAGTCGTAAAAGATATCAGTGATGATGATCGATGGCTAGCGAAAGGATGGCTTTTGGATGCTGAAATAATTCATGCGGCTGGTTTTTAAAAAAAGAAATCCCATTCACATGAATTTTAACCCATTCGCATAGAGGTAAAATGGGCTGTTTATAGGAACTGGGAGGTATTTTTAGAGAGGTATTTGCCTTCAGACTGAACCGGACCCATTTGATCCGGTTCATGGCTACTGAGGAAAGGGAGACATTAATCTGGATTTTTTATTTAATTGTTAATCATTTAATATATATGGAGAAGTTATTATGAAAATTGGTTTTATAGGCTTAGGGAAGTTAGGTTTACCGGTTGCGTTGGCAATTGAGTCAAGAGGACATGATGTCTTAGGTTATGATATTTCGGATGATGTGAAAGGCTATGTAGAGAATAAAAAAATCCCTTATAGAGAAATTTGGGCACAGGACCATCTCGATAATTCAAAGATTAAATTTGCAAGTGTGGAAGACATTGTCCGTCATTCTGAGATTATCTTTGTTCCAATACAAACGCCACACAGTCCAGAATATGAAGGAACTACTAGATTACCAAAGAAAAGGGTCGATTTTGACTACTCATGGCTTAAAACTGGTATGAAATCACTAGCTGACGAGATCGAGAAACAGGGTGAAGAAAGAGTTGTTATCATTATTTCAACGGTTCTACCTGGAACAATCCGCAAAGAGATTAAACCTTTATTAGGTAAGCATACAAAGCTTTGTTACAACCCATTTTTTATCGCGATGGGGACGACGATGAAGGACTTTCTAGAACCTGAATTCGTTCTTTTTGGTGTCGATGACGAATTGGCTGCTACCAAAGCTGAGAAATTCTATAGAACACTCCATCATCGGTCTTTCTACAAAACGACCATTGAGAGTGCTGAACTGATCAAAGTGACTTACAATACGTTTATCTCCACAAAAATCTCTTTTGTTAATACTGTCATGGAGATGTGCCACAAATTGCCAGGAGCAAATATCGATGATGTTACAAATGCATTGAAACTAGGGAGTGAAAGAATCATTAGCGATAAATATTTCAGTGGTGGCATGGGAGATGGCGGCGGTTGTCATCCACGCGATAACATTGCACTTTCGTGGTTGGCAGGCAAGCTTGACATGAATTTTGACTGGTTTGAAAATATCATGATGCAAAGAGAAAGTCAGACAGACTGGTTTGCTGATTTGATAGAGGCTGAGCTTACCCAGGATATAAAGAATATCTATATCCTGGGTAAGGCCTTTAAACAAGAAACAGATCTCTGTGTTGGGAGTCCTGCTATATTATTGAACAATATTCTAGAAGAGCGTCGACACAAAGTTGAAATGTACGATCCCTGGGTTGACAAAATATCTCCTGAATTTGAAAAGGGTTGTTTTTTTATAGGGACAAAGCATCCAGAATTCATTGAATTCGATTTTCCTGAGGGATCCGTTGTGTTGGACCCATGGCGCTACATTCCTGATAGGCAAGGGGTAACGATGATAAGGATTGGGGAGTAAATGGTCATTGTAATGCAAACTTTCGTGAGTAAATTAAAATGATAAGTCTTTTGATGCCAACGATGAATCGCTCGGATTTTGTTATAAGATCGTTGCACTACTATGCTAATTTGAACTTTGAATCACCGATCTTCATCGGTGATTCAAGCAATGAACAAGAATTTGAAAAGACAGAAGCAGCTATCAAAAAATTGGGGGATCGATTAGAGGTCACTCATCTCCATTTGCCTGGACTTGGAGTTTATGCAGCCGTTTTTAAGTTAATTGAACTGGTTACGACACCATTTTCGGCATTTCTACCGGATGACGATTTTCTTGTTCCAGATTCCCTTTATTTGCTCGTCCGCTTTCTGCAAGAGAATCATGACTATAGTTGCGCTTGGGGGAAAAGCCTTCAGTTTGTGTTGAACGTTAAGAAGGTACCCTATGGACAAATCGATGTTTTGACTCCTTGCAATCTTCCTACATGTTCCTCATTTAATCATGAATCTGCAGAGGAAAGATTAAAGGTGCACGTTCATAACTATACTTCCGTATTTATTGGTGCCTGCCGGACGGCTATGTTTAAAAAGGCTCTGGAGAGCGCGATGGAACTGCATAACCTTGTTGGGAGTCGAAAAGACGACAGTTGGCAGTTGATTGGCTCGTTTAGTGAAATGATTGTATCCTACTCTTTGGTACTTCAGGGGAAAATAAAATCGATCGATTGCCTGTATTGGATCAGACAAATTCATGATGAAAGATATATCTTTCTCACATCTTTTGAAAATGTTATGAATCCATACTGGTCTTCTGTCTATGAGGTTTTTATTAATTCTTTAGCTGCCGAGCTAAAGACGCAGGATGGGATCGATGAGATAGCTGCGCGGAATGTGATTAAGAAGGTGTTTGAGATTAATTTGAACTCATCTTTAGTAAAGAAACAGGAAGGACAGGATGTAGAAAAACTTTTAAGCTTCAAAAATAAAGTAAGAAAATCCTTAAAAGCAGTTCCAGGTCTAAAAAAAGTATATAGAACTGCAAAAAGTCAATTTGCTTCAGCTGATGCAATGGTTCTGGAAAAACTATTGATTGATAGCTCGCCATATAATAAAGATTTTTTGCCAGTATACGAATTGGTATGTCTGCCTCAAAAAACGAGTTGAAATTGGCAGGACTGTTACTGTATTAGTAATATTCACAAAAGCGAAGAAAACGTATAATGAGTTCAAAAGTTTTCAATTCTTGTGCGAAGATCATCTGTGACAAGTTTCTTAACAGGTTTATAGGGGAAAAAATTGTGGTGATAGGTCTAAGTTGATTCAAAACGTGAACGGAAAAGGGAACGGTATTTTAACCGAATAAAAATACTTATGCAAATCACACGAATTAAAATAGGAGGTGCCGCACTCAATCAGACGCCTTTAGACTGGAGAGGGAATCAAACTCGTATTCTTCAGGCTATTACTGATGCGCAGAAGGAATATGTAGCTATTTTATGTCTCCCCGAACTATGTATTTCCGGTTATGGTTGTGAAGATGCCTTTCATTCTGAAGGCGTGAGTGAAATGGCATTTCAAATGCTGCTTGAAATCATTCCACACACCAAAAATATAGCCGTTGCTATTGGTTTACCCCTTTATGCAAACCAGGTAGTTTATAATGCAATTGCCTGGGTATGCGATGGCCATTTACAAGGATTGGTCGCCAAACAATTTTTAGCAGGTCAGGACTTGTATTATGAAACACGTTGGTTCAAACCATGGCCTAAACAAAAAATACAAACTTTTTCCTATAATCAGCAAAGCATTCCTCTTGGTGATTTGATTTTTGATGTGCAAGGTGTTCGCGTAGGGTTTGAAATTTGTGAAGATGCCTGGGTCGCTGATCGACCTGCTGGTCGTCTTTCTAGTCAGGGGGTGGACATAATCCTCAATGCGAGTGCCAGTCATTTTGCATTCGATCAATATGAAATACGACGTAAAATTGTAGAAGAAGGTGCCCGCTCTACTAATACCGCTTATGTTTATAGTAACTTGTTAGGGTGTGAGGCTGGCAGAATTATTTATGATGGTACAGTCTTAATTGCTTCAGGAAATCAAGGAATTCTTGCGGAAAGTTCCCGTTTTTCCTTTCAGGACGTTATATTAACAACGGCCGGGATTGACCTTGATCTGAATCGTTTGCAACGCCGTAAAAATATTAATTATCAGCCTAGTTTTGAAAAATCTGAAAATATTATTCCTTGTTCGTTTCCATGGAAAAAACTTTCAGACAATGCTGCAAACCAAAATGAAACAGTCACCTCAACCCAAGTAAATACCTTATCTCGTTTTGAAGAATTTACACAGGCAGTGGCTTTAGGTTTGTGGGATTATCTTAGAAAAAGCCGCAGTCAGGGGTTTGTAGTTTCTATCAGTGGAGGTGCTGATTCAGCAACGGTTGCTGTGTTGATCTATGTGATGACAAATCTTGCATTAGAAGAGCTGGGGTGGGAAAAATTTAGCCAAAAAATGGCGCATCTTTCCTGGTTATCCGCTAAAGAAAAAATGGATATTCCTCAATTGATGTCTCATCTATTGATTACTGTTTATCAAGCAAGCGAGAACTCTTCAAACACAACTCATAATGCAGCAAAGCAGTTGTGTGCATCTATTCATTCCCGTTTCCTGGAATTCAATATTTCCAGTGTTGTACATAATTATACTTCGTGGCTGGAAGGTGTTTTGGAACGTCCATTAAATTGGGAACAGGATGACCTGGCTTTACAAAATATTCAGGCACGTGTCCGCGCTCCAAGTGTATGGCTTTTAGCTAATACTTATGATATGTTACTCCTATCTACAAGCAATCGTAGTGAGGCAGCTGTAGGTTATGCTACTATGGATGGGGACACTTGTGGTGGCTTGAGCCCAATTGCAGGCATAGATAAAGATTTTATATTGCGTTGGCTGAAATGGGTAGAAATAGAAGGGGTTTGCTCAATTGCTCCTATTAAAGTATTGAAATTGATTACTGCCCAACAACCAACAGCAGAGTTGCGGCCGGTCAAGAGCAACCAATCTGATGAACAAGATCTCATGCCTTATCCCATTCTGGATACAATAGAACGTATGGCAATTCGAGATCGAAAAATGCCTCTTCAAGTGTGGCAAGGGTTACAATTACAATTCGACACTCCTCAACTGTATAGCTTGGAAGACCTGGCACTTTTTGTGGAGCGCTTTTTTGAACTCTGGAGCCGTAATCAATGGAAGAGGGAACGATATGCTCCTTCTTTCCATTTGGATGATGAAAATTTAGACCCTAAAACATGGTGTCGTTTTCCAATTCTTTCCGGAGGATTTGCTGAAGAACTTAAGTTGCTTCAAGATGCTGTAAAAAATAGTAATCCCCATTAAAATGGTTTATTCTTTGATAAATTAAAGATATTACAACATATTTCACATTTTTCCTAAAATATAATACAATAACATTAAAATATTTTAATCTTAACTAAATAGGTTCTATGGATATTAAAGTTGTTCTTCCATTGGTGCACTTGGATAATCTCGTGTTTACACCTTTACCACAATTCACTCTTAAGGCCTATGCTGTAGGGAAAGGGGTTTGTCGTGAAGAAGAAATAGAAATTATAGAGTTCTCCCGCGAAGATGATATCGCAAATAGTTTAATGAGCATATTGGAAACAAAACCTCAGATAGTCGGATTCAGTTGTTACGTGTGGAATTTTCTAGTTGTTGAAAAGATTAGCAACGCCATAAAAGGAATGTTGGGAGAAAAATGTTTGATAGTCTGGGGAGGACCGCACATAAGCGAAAAGCCCTATATGTTTGCCCAGAAATATCCAAATAGCGTCGATCTGGTTGTCGGTTGGTATGGAGAGAAGTCTTTTTCAGATATTATTGACCTCCATAAAAAACATTATTCTAATCGCGAGATTGCTGAGCAAATAAAAGGGGTATGGTCCATTGAAACACCGGATAAAAAGGCTGATTTCGATTTTGTCCCACTAGATGAAATTCCCAATCCACATGTTTATGATTGGTTCCCTCAAACCTTAAAGGATCAGATTAGTGAAAGAGTTTTTCTCGTCGAAACATACCGAAATTGTCCATTCCAATGCGGTTATTGTCTTTGGGGGCAGGCTGATAATAAAATCAATGGAGTCTCGGCAGAAAGTGTCAAAGCAACGTTTGATTCATTGATAGAAATGGGCGCCAGACATTTCAAATTTGCTGATGCTGGATTAGGCTTATTGAAAAAACGTGACAAGGAGATCTTCAGATATTTTATAGAAAAAAAAGTATGGGAAATTGGAGTCAATTTGCGCACTTATTATTTTTGGCAGATTTTGGATGAAGAATGGTGTGAGATATTTAGAATTTTGATTGACAAGAAAGTGGTGGGGCAGTTGGATATTGGTATTCAAACTTTTAATCCGGAGACCCTGGATGCTATGAAACGACCAACGAATTTCACCAAATTTGATAAAGTCATGAAAATGATTCAAAAATGGGAACTTCCGTATTCAATAGATCTCATTTTAGGTCTTCCAGGAGACAGCTTAGAAGGATGGAAACATAGTGTTAGGCAAGTGATGAATTATAAGCCCCAGCGGTACCAAAGTTTTCTTTGTTCCATATTACCTGGGACAGAGTATGACTTAAACCGAGAAAAGTATGGCATAAAGACAATTTATGGCGGCTTAATGGACGATGATGAAAAGGTTATTCAAACAGCGACTTTCCCAATAGAAGACCTGGCCGAAGCTTTGAATATTGAGTCCTGGTTATATTTTGCTTTTTCCATTAACCTTTGTTCAAATACAATAAAAGTGATAGCAGAAAGAACCCAACGAGACATCTTTGATTTAGTGAACGTGCTAATGAATTGGGCGAAAGATTATGGCCCGGCGATGTCCTTAGCCGTATCAGGTTATCGGGACAACTTATATGATTCAAGACAGAGAGGACGTGTTGAAATAGAAACTGCTATTTTTGGAAACTTCGTAGATATTCACGATGAACTACATGCCTTTATTGATGTTGAAATCAATGAAGCAGAAATCCACGATATCCTAGATACAGAATTATTAACTTTTCCAAAGAATACAGATGTCATAAACAGTCTGATTGATTTAGGAAAAATTAATCCAGGTAAAAATGGTGCTTTTATTCATGAAAGAAGAGACCAATCCTTCTGGGAATACTCTCCTCCTAAAAGTGAGCCAATTCTTGGCGTTATCGGAACAAAGTATTCTTATTGGACATGGACACCACAAAGAATTTCCTGAATTCAACATAATTGATTTTCATAATAGATAAAAATAATTTAATAATAACTATTTTTAATATTAGCGGTAAATGCAAATTGAAAAATCCATTAATGATGTTCGAGACTATTGGAACAAAAGACCATGCAATATCAGACATTCTAAATTAAATTTAGGCTCTAAAGAGTATTTCGAAAATGTAGAACAAAGAAGATTCTTTACTAATAGTCATATCAAACCTTTTGTTGAATTTGAAAAATGGAAAGGTAAAAAAGTACTAGAAATTGGGTGTGGTATAGGGATAGATGCATTGAATTTCGCTAGAAATGGCGCTTTATATACTGGAATTGAGTTGTCAGAAGAATCTTTAGAATTAACAAAAAAATGTTTTGATGTATTTAACTTACATGGAACTTTCTTTCTTGGAAATGCTGAGGATTTGCTTTCAATATTACCAGTTGAAAATTTTGATTTGATCTATTCTTTAGGGGTTATTCACCATTCTGTTGAACCACAAAAAATTATTGACAGCGTGAAGAGGAACTATATGGGGCCTGAATCAGAATTTCGATTAATGATGTATGCCCAGCATTCATGGAAAAATATTATGATTGAGGCTGCTTTTGATCAACCGGAAGCACAATCTGAATGTCCCGTTGCCCATGTATACACCCAAGATGAACTCAAAGCAATGCTGAGTGATTTTGAGATTATGGAAATGTATCAAGATCATATTTTCCCTTATGTTGTAGAGAAGTATGTGTTACATGAATATGAAATACAACCATGGTTTAAAGCAATGTCAAAAGAAATGTTTCGTGCTTTAGAAAAATCACTTGGTTGGCATATTATGACAAAATGCAAACTAAAATTATAAATCATTTTTTATTAATATTTTAAATCCAATAATTGAACATTTTGATTAAATACCCTCTATTTTTTGATGGGCAATTGTTAGCCGTTTTTGAAAGGTAACTTTCCATCACATGTCCCCTCAACAAATTGTTATAGAACCCAATCGAGGTTATTAAATTTTTTCTCAATCATCAATATAGTGGTCTCCACAAAATATCAATTGCCTCCATGGAACAAAATGCAGATTTTATTATTAAGCTAAACTAGAATTTACTGCATAAATTGGATCATAGCATTTTTGGTAATGATGCTTCCATTCCTAAGCAATCCTTGTAGAATTTATCTTATCTCTCTACAAAAGGAAAAGACCTGATGATGCGAAGCAATACCAATCATATGAGAATCATATCCCACATTATTTTATATTAACTTAACCATTATGAATCATATGAAACTAGACGTTCTTTTTATTAATCCGGGGAATCAAAAGGCTATCTATCAAGGCTTAGAAAAAGATTACTCTGCCATTGAAACCCCAACTTGGGCATTGCTTTTAGCCCAGTCCGTAAGGGCGGCTGGTTTTAAACCAGGAATCTTTGATGTCAATGCGGAAAGGGTTTCTACGAGTCAGGCTGTTCAGAAAATAAAGGAAACGGAAACAAGACTGTTGTGTTTTGTGGTTTATGGACAAAATCCTAATTCTGGAACAGTAAATATGAGCGGAGCCACAGCCTTGGCAAAAGCGATTAAGGAGGAGGGAATCACGACTCCGATTTGCTTTGTCGGCTCTCATGTTTCTGCTTTACCTTTTGAGGTTTTGAAAAATGAATCTTGTATTGATTTGGTGCTTTGCAATGAAGGTGTTTACGCACTTCGAAATTTGCTGAAAACGGACATCGACGACACTGAGGGGCTTGCCCAAATAAAGGGAATTGGCTACAGAAAAAACGGCAGACCAGTGTTGACTGCTCCAGAACAAATTGTGTCTCAAGAAAGAATGGATATTGATTTGCCCGGGTATGCTTGGGACCTGTTGCCTTACGATAAAAAACCACTAGACCTCTACCGTGCGCATTTTTGGCACGCAGAATACAATCATGAAAAAAGAACCCCGTTCGCTGCGATTTACACTTCTTTAGGATGTACTTTTAGATGTGATTTCTGCATGATCAATATTCTCAATAGAAATGATCAAGCTCCCATTGGTGTCGCGGGTAATTACTCGAAAATGCGGTTTTGGTCTCCGGAGTTTATCATAAAAGAATTTGATAAATTGGTAGATATGGGAGTGCGAACTTTGAGGATCAGTGATGAGATGTTTTTACTGAATAAAAAATATTATGTACCTCTTTGTGAAAAAATTATTGAACGGGGATATGGGGGGAAATTAAGTATGTGGGCGTATTCAAGGATTGACACAGTTCGGGACCAAAAACAGTTGGAGCTTATTAGAAAAGCTGGTATTAAATGGTTGGCCCTAGGCATTGAAAGTGGTGAGAAAAAAGTACGTTTGGAAGCTTCGAAAGGAAAGTTTGAAGATGTAGATATTCAAGATGTTGTGGAAAAAGTACATGATGCAGATATTGAAATTATTGCAAATTACTTGTTCGGACTACCCGGAGACACTTTTGAATCTATGCAAAAGACATTGGACTTGGGTCTTGAGTTATGTACGATTGCCTGGAATGCCTATGCTGTAATGGCTTTGCCCGGAAGTAGATTGTACAAGGAGGCAATTGATAAAGGTTTTGAGTTGCCAGAAGATTATGCTGGCTATGCGTTCCACTCTTACAATACAAAGCCTCTTCCTACGGAACAATTAACACCTATGGAAATATTACAATTTAGAGACGCAGCTTTTACCACATACCACACACATAAGCCATTTCTAGATAAAATCAAGAGAAAATACGGTGAAACTGCGGCATATAATATTAAAGATATGACCAGTATTAAGCTAAAACGTAAAATTATAGGAGATTGAATGACCAAAGAAGACTTAGTCAAATTTGAAGAAGAAATTGCAGAGTTGTTTAATGCCGCAAAGATATATGCACCAGTCCATCTTTATTATGGCAATGAGGAGCAAATTATTAAAGTTTTTGAAAGTGTTCGTTCTCAAGATTGGGTGTTCTGTTCATGGAGGAGTCATTACCAATGTCTTCTAAAAGGTGTACCACCGAAAGAAATCAAAGAAGAAATTATTGCAGGTCGTTCAATCTCTCTTTGTTTTCCAGATTATCAAATTTACTCTTCTGCACTTGTGGGAGGTTCATTACCAGTTGCTGTTGGAACAGCCATAGCAATAAAACGTAAAGATGAGGATTCCAAGGTTTATTGTTTCATGGGAGATATGACTTCAGAGACTGGTATTGCACATGAGTGCATTAAATATAGCCGCAATCATCAACTCCCCATTCATTTTATAATTGAAGATAACTCCAAATCGGTTTGCACTGATACCAGAGAGACTTGGAATGTGAGTAGTTTGTCCTATGAAGAAAAACATGATTCTAATATAACCTATTATCACTATGAAACCAAATATCCTCATGCGGGTGCAGGAACCCGAGTACAGTTTTAGAGTTTGAGTTATGAAATACTTTGATGAGTTAAAACGTTCAATGGAATATTTGGCATCCGATTCCAGAACCATTTTTATTGGACAGGCTGTTGCTGTTCCGGGGACAGCAATGTCAAATACCCTAACAGATATTGCAAGTGAAAAACTAATCGAATTACCAGTTGCTGAAGAAATGCAGATGGGCATGTCCTTGGGAATGGGACTGAACAACATGATTCCAGTTTCTATTTTCCCACGCTGGAATTTTCTTTTACTGGCAATAAACCAACTTGTCAATCATATCGACAAGATTGATGTAATGTCCAACGGAGGTTACTCACCTAAAATCATTATCAGAACTGGAATTGGTTCTGAACATCCATTGCACCCACAACACCAGCATGTAGGGGATTTTACTGAGGCAATTCAAAAAATGTGTACAACAATAGAAGTCATTCGCCTTGAAGAACCAGAAGATATTTTTCCTGCATACGAAAAATCCTTATTGCGTGAAGATAAGAAAAACACAATTTTGGTTGAATATGGGGATTATTATAACAAAAAATGAGTTTTTTCCCTGAAATAATTTACATCGCTGGTCACACCGGTCTTGTCGAGCAAGCCTTTCTCAGGAAATTACAGTCTGCTGGTGACTCTGCCCTTTTGCTTCGAACACATGTGGAACTAGATTTAACTTATCAATGAGAGGAGTCGACCTTTTTCTCTGCAGAGAAGCCAGATTTTGTAATTCTTGCAGAGGCAAAAGTGGAAGGTATCCAAGCAAATTCGACCTATCCGGCAGAGTCCATCTATAAAAATTTGATGATTCAGAGCAACCTGATCCATGAGGCCTGCAAACATGGTGTCAACAAGTTGATCTATCTAGATACTCCTCTACCTAACCCCGGCTTTCGCTGCAAACTATCTGATGTGACTTCATTGGTGCTTTATAGAAAGATAAAATCTCCCTCAAAATTGTGGATTCGAAGGTAACAACATAACCAGTAAAACCAAAACAGACACATTATCAGATGATGGATAAAGGAATAGTTTTTACATAATCTGTGATTGAGACAGTATTATGAACTTGTAATTAACTGCTTCCCCTTTTCCCTTGAGAATTCCTTATGAAACATTATAAAACAGTTTTCTTGTTTGCCATTACGATTTGCATATTTTCCAGTTGGCTCGTCCCCTACATTAATAACTTTAATGTTATTTATTCTTCATCTCAATTTCAGAGCATTTTTAGCTGGTTCCCATTAATAAAGAGTGCTCAATTTGGGGATCTATTTTCTTCACAATCAAATTTAGATATCACAACTAAGGATTTTCTTTTTTATCCTTATCTGACCCTTTGGTTCTATGGACTTTTGTCGTGGATAACAGGAATGAAAGGTATCATAATTATTTCAACTATAGTTTTCCCAACATGTTCATTTTACGTTCTAAACAGGATATTCTCAAGGCAACTTAATAAACTTTGGTCTTTAACCGTGAGTTTAACTTGTATTTTGGCTTTTTCAGACTGGCCGTTCAGATTTTTCCTGATTGGAATAATTAAAGGCCAACCAATTAGTGAATTGACAACAATCCAACCACTGGAAATAGCACATTATCCAATTCCGTCCTTTTCAGTCTTTATTTTCTTACTTATATTTTATTTTTCAACTGAGCATAAAAAATTAACTTTTGCAAGAATTACATTATTTACCTGTTTATGGAGCCTGTACAGTCAAGTCCATGCAGTTGACGCCATTTATGGTCTCTCATTCTGGTTTATTTTCTTTCCAATTCAGTTTATTAGACAATCAAGTAAACTACTGAATAATACCTTAATCAAAACGTTTGTTTTTCAGGTATTAATATGTTTATTATTTGTGTCCCCCTTAATAATTTATTTGAAAACATCATCTGTACATACTACATTAGAGAATATTGGTATCTTCCAAAGCAGACTTGGTGAAAGATTCGATCTTTTTTACTTATTAACATATTTTTTCCTCCCGCTTACATTAACTTCAATTGTTTTTATCGTAAAAAAGATAGATCTCTATGAAATATTGACAAGATTTATTCATGTATACATTCTTCTTTTTGTTGAATTTGTTTTGGTATCTTCAAGTATGTTTTTTTCCAAGGGTTTTGAAATTGATATTGTTCAAACGCGGATAGCTCTCTTCTTCCTACATTTTTATTATTACGCCCCTTTCATTTATATGGTTACTCGCTCCCCTGTATTCAGTTATTCACATGGGGTTGAAGCAAAAATGATTTCCAAAAAGATTGAACATGGTATGGATTTCGTGTTTAACCGATTCGATAAAATTTACCTTCCGCTTATCATTTTCTTTCTGTTTATTTATACAGGTACTTCGTCTTACTGGAACTACAGACATTATAAAGATAAAAATGAAACTGCTGTGGAAGAAATAATGAGTGAATATAATGAAATAATTAATCTTCTGCCTATAGGTAGTGTACTTGTGTCTGAAACACCTGCAACAAATTTACTACCTCTGATAGATTTGAATAGTTATTACAAAACTCTTTGGATAAACCGTTTTGCCCATGATTTGCCTTCTGATGAAATCATAGACAGGCTTTTGCTCTATGCACATATCTTCAACTGGCCAAAGGAAAAGGTTGTCCGATTTCTTTCACCAGGACAGCTTCAGGAAAGAAGGGGTGCCATAGTTGACCTGTCCCATCAGAAAATCCAAGATTCTGGTGTAGGTTACTGGCTTGTGTATCATAAGCGTAAGATGACTGAGACAGAACTGAATAACTATTTATTTTCATTGTCAGATCGATATAAAAATATTAACATAGAACTTATGTTAAGTGATTTTGGTGTGACCCACATATATTCAAGCAGGCCTATTTCAATGGAAATAGCTGTGAATTCAGTTATTGAACTAGACAAAGGCTTTCTTTATCATGTCGATACTAAAAAAGGTAAACATGTTCTCTGAAAACAAGACTCAAAAATCTGCTTTCTGGGATGCCCCTGGTAAAATAACGGTAAAGGATAACCCGATACCTAAGGTTGTTAAAGATTCTGTCTTGGTCAAGATCGAAGCGTGCGCTATCTGTGGATCTGATTTAAGGATTTTTAATGAAGGCAACCCGAGAGTAAAACCCCCTCGGATTATTGGTCACGAAATTTCTGGTGAAGTGGTTGCTGTAGGGAAAGGCGTTTCAAAATATAAAGTTGGGGATCTGATATGCACTGGAGCTGATATCCCTTGTGGACAATGCGAGCATTGCCTGAATGGAAGGCCAAATTGCTGTGATATAAACTATGCAGTTGGGTATCAATTTGATGGTGGTTTTTCTCAATATATGTTGCTAAATCCCTTAATGGTAAAACAAGGTGCCATTCAAGTGGTAAAGAATCGTGTTGAACTGGAGATTGCTACCCTAGCAGAACCATTGGCTTGCTGTATCAATGGCTATGAAAGAGGGCTGACAAAACCGGACAGTACAATAGTTGTCTTTGGCGGCGGACCAATTGGTCTAATGCTCTGCCTTCTAGCACCGGTATATAAAGCAAAAAAAGTGATTTTAATTGAGCCGTCTGAAGACCGATTAGAATTTGCAAAAAAACAAATCGATTCGATTAGTCATTTTATCAACCCTTTGAAAGTAGATCCAGTGGAAGACATTTTGCAGTTAACTAATGGGAATGGTGCAGATTTAATTTTTACAGCGAATCCTGTCGTAGAAACGCATGAACAGGCCGTGAAAATAGTCTCCAAACGTGGTGTTGTGAATTTATTTGGTGGTTTACCAAAAACAGCCAGGAAAATGGCATTTTTGTCTAACCGTGTGCATTACAAAGAGGCATATATTACCGGATCGCACGGTTCAACACCTCAACAGCATAAAAAGGCACTTGAACTCATAGTGCGAAAGAAAATCCAATTAGACTTTTTGATCACGCATAAATTCCCTCTAAATGAAATACATGCAGCCTTTGAAGTAGCTCAATCCGGCAAAGGCCTTAAAGTAGTGGTAAATCCCAATGCATAATGGTGTAGCACTATCGGCCTCCGTCATGTGTGTAGACTGGTTAAATGCTGGTGAGCAAATTCACCAGCTTGAGGATAATGGTATTGATTACCTTCATTATGATATTATTGACGGCAATTTTGCTCCTGATTTTACCATGGGTTCATCCATAATCAATGTATTTCGTGAAAATTCTTCTTTGCCATCTGACTACCACATGATGGTAGAGGAACCAAGCAGAATGTTTGAATCATTCAACGTAAGCCCAAATGATAATTACACTATCCATCAGGAAAGTAGCCGCAATCTACACCGGGACCTAGTCCGCATTCGGCGGATGGGAGCTAAGGTCGGCGTGGCTCTGTCTCCAGCCACTGCTTTAACAACGCTGGAGTATATCATTGAAGATATTGATCTTGTTTTGATCATGGCTGTAAATCCTGGATACAAAGGCCAGCCTCTGGTTCCCCAGGCAATCAGGAAGATTAAGGATATAAAAAAAATGATTCATGTTTTGGAATTAGAAGTAAAAATATCCGTTGATGGTAATGTAAATTCAAAAACAATTCCTGATATGGTTTCAGCTGGAGCTGATGTTTTAGTACTAGGCTCGAGCGGCTTATTTCGTAAAGATATTCCTATATCTGAAACATTAAGTGAGGTTCATGCTGCTATAGATTTAGGTATTCAAGGAAGGATGGTAAAATATGACATTTAGACTTGGTATAAACACCGGGTTTGCCGTAAACCGTTTCTCTGAGCCGGAAGAATGGACCAGAATTTGTGGTGAGGAGCTTGGCATTAAATATATTCAATTCACAGCTGATATGCTGAATCCAAGTTTACCCGATCGTATTATTCAATCGAATGTATATCGGATAAAAAAATCATGCGAACTGTATGGTTTGGTCATAAATAGTACCTTTACAGGCGCTTTTACAAGGGTGAATCACTTGGCTCACCCGGATAGTGATATCAGACTTTATTGGATTGATTGGTTTAAGAAATTTGTTGATCTAAGTATTAGTCTTGGTGCCTCGAGTATGGGAAGCCATTTTGGAATTTTAACTGCAAAGGATGACGATGATAAAGCTGTTCGAGAAAAAAGACGTCAGCAAAATATAGAAAGTTGGCATCGTGTTGGCGAATATGCTACCAAAAAAGGATTAGATTTTATTTCATGGGAACCTATGTCTATCAGTCGTGAACAGGGAGAAACTATAAAGGAATGCCGACGCCTACAAAATGATGTAAATAAAGCTTCTCCAATACCATTCACGTTATGCCTTGATGTAGATCATGGAGATTTAAGTTCAAATGATTCTAGAGATACCGATCCCTATATTTGGATAGATGAATTTTCAGATGATACATCTCAAATACACTTAAAGCAAAGTTCAAAAGATAAGAGCGGACATTGGCCTTTTATTGCGGAATACAATGAAATAGGGAATATTCAGCCTGATCAAATCATTGCAAAACTTAAAGAAAATAATGTAGAAAATATTGATTTAATTTTTGAACTTAGTTTCAGAGAGCGGCAGCCTGCTGATAGTAATGTTATTAAACATCTGGCTGAGTCTGTAGCGTATTGGCTACCACATATAACTAATTTATAGGTGGGTTATTGAATATAATAATTACTCTTGCAGGTCACTCGAGACGGTTTAGGGAAGCTGGTTATACAACACCTAAATTCCTAATTCCTATTGATGGGAGACCAATGATCGAACACGTTGTCAGTATGTTTGATTATACAGATGTATTCCATTTTGTTGTCAACGAAGATCAAATCAATGCATACCCTGATTTGTCTGAGATGCTTAAAACCATTTCTGCCAATACAACATTGACAGTAATAGAACCTCATAATTTAGGGCCTACGTACTCTGCGCTTCAGGTAGCTGAAATATCCAATGAAGATGAGGTGATAGTTAGTTATTGTGATTTTTTTGTGAACTGGAACTATAAATTATTCAAAAGAACAATTCTTGGTTATGCCGGAGGAATACCTTCTTTTAAAGGTTTTCACCCGGCCTCATTCGGAAACACCTATTATGCATATATGCGTGTAAACAGTAATGATGAGATGCTGGAATTAAGAGAAAAGAAAAGTTTTACGCCTGAGCGCCATAATGAGCATGCATCAGTAGGTATTTATTATTTTGCTAGTTGGCATCTTTTTTCAAAATATAGTGAGTTGGTATTGGATAAATACAAAGATACGCTGCCGGAAGCATATGTGAGCCTACATTTTAATCACATGGTTAAAGATGATTTAAATATTAAGGTATTTCCTGTTAAAAATTTTATCTGTTGGGGAACTCCGTCTGATTTGAAACAATACTTTTTCTGGTCCGATTATTTTAGCCATAACCAAAGTACTGCTCCAAAAATGAGTCATATTGCATCACAGGTTAATCTCATACCCATGGCTGGAAAGGGGACTCGGTTTAAAGAATACGGCTACAGACTGGGGAAACCTATGATTACCGTCAAAAATAAACCAATGGTGATAACAGCGTGCGAATCATTCCCATCAGCACACAAGTGGATATTTCTCCCTCGCTCTAACGATTATAAAAAATATCCAATTTCTGATGCCATTAATGCATTTCATCCTAACTGTAAGATTATTCCGGTTGATTGCGATACAAGTGGTCAGGCGGCCACTTGCCTTCTTGCAGAGTCTGAACTTTCAGACAATTCACCGCTTTTAATAACATCGTGTGACTATGAGACTATCTATTCAGAAGAACAATGGGAAAAAGTAATCAAGGATGAATCAATAGACGGCGTAATATGGACTTACCGTATGGGAAGTTTACTTACCAAGGATCCCAAAGCCTTTGCATATTGTAAAACCAACAATGATGGCCTCACAATTTCCATGATCGTGGAAAAAAATGTAATAAGTAATAACCCTTGTGAGGACCCCATGGCAATAGGTAGTTTTTGGTTTCGTCGTGCAGGAGATTTCATTTATGCAGCGAAACATGCTGTAAAGAATGGCATCACAATTAATGGAGAACACTACGTAGCAAACTGCATCAATGTTCTGCTGAGGGAAGGTCGGAGATTTGTCATTTTTGACGTAGATTTATGGGTTTCATTCGGTGATCCGTTTGAACTAAAAGTTTTTGAATATTGGGAAGATTATTTTATCATTTGACATATTTATCAAAAACCAGTTTTTTATTTATTTTTAATCGGTACTACTTGTGAAATATTAGATTAATACTGTTATGTATTGTTGATGTCATTTATTATTATTGCTATATCAAAAAATTTATCGTCAATAATATCAATTACAGTCAATTATTTAATGAATATAATTAACTTAACAAAAGAAACAGGAATTTAGTCTATATAATATTTTTATAAATTATTTAAATATTACACTATGTATATTATTTTAATTTTAACAAATGTATTCACTAATAATTTATTTATATTGTTATTTGAGAATATATTATTTGTATTCTGTTTAGCTGGATTAATCAGTGTATTTTTTAATTATATTACTATTTGTCATTTCTTTAAAAAACCAAATTTACTATTATGATTTCTAAACTTAGATTTTTCTTTTACTTGCTAATACAAAAAAATAATTATATTTTTAACATTATGTTAATAGTTCAGTTAAGGTTGCTCCCATTAATAGTCAATATTACAGCAAAATTACTTGAAGGTATCAATAATATATGGGATGAAGATGAAAATTTTGTAATAATATACGATCAAGTAAAAACTGAAATTATGTTAGACAAAAAAAGAGCATACGTATTATACAAATCTGTGAAGCATAGTGCAGGAATATCTGGAGATATTGCCGAATTAGGTGTTTAAAAAGGCGGGGGTACCAAACTAATTTCTAGAGTTAAAAGTAATAAAGTTGTTTATGGATTTGATACTTTTGAGGGATTTCCTGAATTTGATCAAGAGAAAAATTCGACTTGGAAGAATGGGCTATGTAATGACTCTCCTTATGACCAGGTAAAAAAATATATTAATAATGAAAGTGTGAATTTAATCAAAGGTCTGTTCCCTGATACTACGAGCAAGTTGCCAAAAGGCATCATATTTTCTTTTTTACATATTGATTTTGATTTGTTTGAAGGAACATTGGCTGGTTGTGAATTTTTCTACAATAAAATGGCAATTGGCGAATTAATTTTGGTAGATGATTATGGATTTTTATCTTGTCCAGGAGTTAGAGAAGCTGTAGACTTGTTATTTAATGGCAAACCAGAAGTTCCAATTTACCTGCCTTCTGGCCAGACTTTGATAATTAAGCAATAATTTTTTTGTTTATTTTTTCACTCCTTACTCTTTTTGTAGTAGTGATTAATATAAAACCATTAAATTATTTAATAAAGTAAGTTTAATTTATTTAATAAAGGTTGCGATGAAAATTACTTTAGTTTGGCCCAGAGGATTTGACACAATATATGTCATGCCTATTGCTTTAGGGTATTTAAAGAGCAATATGGACGAGGAACATGAAGTCAATATTATAGACTGTAGTATAAGAGATCTAGGTGCTGAATCTGACGAATTTAAAGAGATGATCAAATCATTCGAGCCGGACGTCGTTGGAGTATCCTGCTGGTCTCCGACGTTTGATGAAGCGATTAAGGTATTGGATGTTGCTAAATCAATAAATCCAAATATTACTACTGTAATTGGAGGTCCGCATGCTAGTTCTTATGCCGACAAAGTGATGGAGCACGATGTTATTGACTATCTTTTCAGAGGGGAGTCGGAACTTTCATTTCCGGTTTTCGTCAATGAATTATCTAGAGGTAACAAGGATTTGTCTTGTGTTCAGGGTTTAACTTATAGAAACCCTGATGGGAGGACTCTGCAAAAAAATGAGATGCAGCGTGAGAAAGAGCACTTAGATGAGATTAAGATACCAGATTACGAGGCCATGCGCTTGGAAGAATATATAACAAGCGGTTACCGGTTTAATACAAGACACAAGCGAAATGCACCTATTTGGGTTACTCGTGGTTGCCCCTATCGCTGTGGCTTTTGTTCCGCACCGTTTCAAAATGGGAAACCAGTCAGAACGCATTCTATTGAATACATGGTCGAGTGGGTAAAGGAGCTTTATTATGAAAAAGGCATAAATTTGATGAATATTATCGACGATAATTTTACTTTTCACGTTAAATACGCCAAGGAGTTTTGTCGAGCCATGATTGACCTGGGGATTAAAGACTTGCACTTTAGTACTCCAAACGGTATCAGAGCGCAAAGGTCAGACCCAGAGCTATTCCGTCTTATGAAACAGGCCGGTTGGGAGAATGTCGTAGTTGCACCAGAAAGCGGATCCGTTAAAACTTTGGCTAGGATGAATAAAGATCATGATCCTGAGGTCATCATACAAAAGATTAGAGATATTCGAGAGGCTGGGCTGAAGGTGCATGGGTTTTTCATTGTCGGTTATCCGGGAGAATCAATTGAAGACCTTAAGATTACACAAGATTATATGAGGAGGTGCAGGTTCAATATGGTCTTTATCAATAATTTCCAACCTCTACCTGGGACCCCTATTTACAACGAATTAGTCGAATCGGGTACAATTGAGGATGGTTTGATGCCAAAGAACTATTCTGGCGGAGAAAGAGTCTTCACGCCTGAAGGCCTGGAAAAATTTAATTTCCCATACTATGTATTGAAAAACTATTTCTATATCATGTTAGCTGAGCCAAGTAATATTATATATATGTTTCAGCTAATTAATCCGCTAATGGTGTTTAGGAAGGTGTTGGCAAATTTATACCACATGATGGTTCGAAGTAAGCCCTCCTCAGATAGCCCTGCCATCATGTTTCCCTCTACTTGATTAGTTAATCCAAAACTACTAGATGCTTTATGTCAGCATCATCCCAGATTTAGACAAGTTCAAGAGATATAGCGTATGAAGTGCGTTGTACTTAATGGTAATCAAAAAATAGGTGTAGAAGAAAGACCAGTTCCCCTCACTAGGCCTGATGAGTGCCATGTACGTGTTGTTTCTGTGGGGGTCTGTTCCTCAGATGTTGTACGTAGTTTTGAAAATGGAGCGTATTTTTATCCACTTATAATGGGACATGAGATTTCCGGAGAAGTAATTGAGGTTGGTGAAAATGTCAAAAAATTCCATGCAGGCGACCGTGTTGCTGTTTTTCCATTGATTCCCTGTTTCAATTGTGAAGCCTGTGAAAGAGAAATGTACGCACAGTGCCATGACTACAACTATTTCGGATCCAGAACTAATGGTGGTTATGCAGAATACTTGAGTGTGCCTGAATGGAATCTTTTGAAACTTCCAGTCGATGTTTCTTTTCAAGACGCTGCTCTAATCGAGCCACTTTCAGTAGTAGTGCATGCATTGAAAAGGATTAATCTCACCAAATCCAATAAAAAACCAACCCCCGGCAGTACCGTTGTGATTGGCGCTGGATTCCTTGGACTTCTTGCGGTTCAAATTCTGAGAATGAAATTTCCGGATATGGAATTGTCTATTATTGATAGAAATTCTTTTAAACTGGATAAAGCAGAAATGTATGCTAATAAAATAATACAGCTTGATAATAGTGATGAATGGTCAGAATTCCTGAGCAATCATTTTTTTCAGAATGTCATAGAAGTTTCTGGAAGTCCTGACGCATTCAGGTATTCCATTTCGCTGGCCGCAAATGAAGGGAAAATTCTCTGGATAGGAAACATTACGGGCGAATTAAACATTCCGAAAGAGTTGGTTAGCGTTGTTCTGCGCAAAGAATTATCCATTATGGGATCGTGGAACTCAACTTACAGTACACACAAATCCAATGACTGGAAAGAATCACTTGAATTAATTCAAAATGGTATTCGGCCAAGCAAACTAGTTACGCATTGGATATCCCTTGACGAAACACCGGAAACTTTAAAAAAGCTTCATGATCACAAAAAGAGAAAAACAACATTCGATTCAGTGAAAGTCATGATCAACAATTGGTCTGAATGAAACTGTCCATTGTAATACCATGCTTTAATGAAGCTGAAAATATTCCATTACTCTTGAAAAGTATAAATGATGTATACAACCCAGATACGGAAATCATCCTAGTAGACAATGGTTCCACGGATGATACTTTTTCGATATTGTCTAATGAACTAAAATCCGTCAACAATACTTTGATTCGCTCCGTGCGTGTAGAAAAAAATATTGGTTACGGTCATGGAATCATCGCAGGAATAAATGAAGCAAAAGGTGAAATTATTGCCTGGACCCATGCTGATCTTCAGACAGATATAAAAGATGTTTACTGTGGTTTTGAAATGTTCAATAATCAATCAAACCAAGAAAAAACCTTTTTAAAGGGGAGTCGGCAAGCACGCTCTATTATTGATAATGTTCTTACCTGGGGAATGGGTATAATAAGTTCCTTAATACTGGGAGAAAAACTCAATGATATTAATGCCCAACCAAAAATGTTTCATCGATCCTTTTTGATGATGGCTAATGATCCGCCAGATGATTTCTCGCTCGATCTATATGTTTATTGTATAGCGGTAAAAAATAAAATGAACATTCAGGAGTTGCCTGTATATTTTAAGGACAGGCTGTATGGGAAGGCTAAGGGAGGAGGTGGGTCAAGTATTTGGACTAGGATAAAAGTTATAAAGAGAACTTTGAAATATATTTTGAAATTAAGCAAACAAAGAATTCAAGCTACCGGATCTTAGTGGAATTTATCGCCCACAGAATCAATACTATTAAAGAACTGAAAAAAGTCCCTAAAGAGTACGGTGTGGAAGTTGATTTGAGAGATTTTGGTGACAGACTGATTCTTCAACATGATCCATTCAAGGACGGTCAAGATTTTGAAGAATATTTAAAGTATTATGATCATGGTACCATCATATTAAATATAAAAAGCGAACGAATTGAATTTCAGGTCATCGAACTTTTAAAAGAATATGATATAAAAAATTATTTTTTCCTGGATTGCTCATTCCCAATGATCAGTCAGTTAGCAGAACAAGGTGAGAAAAATATCGCTCTGCGTTTTTCAGAATTTGAGGGACTAGACACAATTTTGAACATGAAAGGTAAAATAAATTGGGCATGGCTAGATTGCTTTACCAGATTGCCTATAGATAGGAACAGTTATGAATTGTTAAAATCTGCTGGATACAAAATTTGCATGGTGTCACCAGACCTGCTTGATAGAAAAAATAGCATAAGTAAATATAAGAAATTACTTGAAACACAAAATATCACCTTGGATGCGATCTGTATTAAACACCAGAATATTTATAAATGGAAGCAATAATAAAAGATATATTATAGCTTGTTCTAACGTCATATTGAATTCTAGGCTTCGTTGAATAAAAATACTTTCAGCTAATCATTTCCTCCCCTTCAAATGAAAGATAAATTTTTGAAAATAAATAGTGAATATCTTCCAAAAATAATTGGCTTTTTATTTATTGCCGCTGGTTTGGGCATTAATGAACACACCCTTATTACTTTTTCACCGGATCATAATTTCGGTCAAAATATTAAATTTTCCATCATGGTATTTCAAATAATTCTTCTTATTTCAGGCATCATGTTAATGTTTATGCATTCAATGTTAAGAAGTTTTGTTTTAAATATATTTGAATTTGAAGGAAAAGATTACAAACGTTTCAATTGGCAAAAGGACTTTAGTATTAATGAATTTTTAAACAGTGGACACAATAAAGTAATACATGTCCCCATTTGGTTAGTTCTATTTACCGCAGGATTAACAATATTTTACGTCTATTGGGAGTTAAGTTGGATCGTTTATAAAAATTGGGATCAAGACACAAATTTGTATTCTTACAATAACGCATTTCTTGGATTGTTTGAGCTGTCAAAAGATTATCCACAGTGGAATCCATACATTCTCTCAGGCAATTACTTAAATGCAAATCAACCATTCCAATTTTCATTAAGTCGATTGGTTAGTCTTGTTGTAAACGACGGAGTATGGGGTTTATTTTTATCGCGTATTTTTATAATGGTAGCAGGAAGTGTTTCGCTACTAGTTTTCTTGCGTAGTGTTGGACTCAAAACTTTCCCATGCATTCTTTCAATTCTTCTTTTTCTTGAATTCCAGCTTTGCTGGATGTCCCTTGAAGCAATTCCAACTTGTGCTGCGGCGGTTTTGATTTATGCAACTTTCTATTACTCAACACGACCAAGAATTATTGCGCTTTACATATCCTCGCTAATGCTCGGTATTGCATTAAATTCAAATGTAATTCACGCATTTATAGTGATACCACTACTTCAGGGACTGCTGGCACTTTTTATGAGAGAGAGGATTAACATTCGTCGTTACATATTTGCTATGGTGTTTACTTGGGTTATAGGTTTTTTATTGGCTTTCCCTACACTTGCATCCCTTATGGCTGAAGCAGGCATATCTCAGAAAGTAGAGTCTTGGTTCAGTAAGGATTTTACTTTTACCTCAGATAATTTTTTGCAGATAATTAGTTGGTACATTCACAACGCTTATGGGTTTAAGTTATCAGCTGGCATGTACATTATCTATAGCTTATCGCTTGGGATTCCTATCTTGTATTGGGAAAGCCTAAATCAGATTTCCAAAGCCTTTGTTAAATCAGGTTATGTCGTATTAATAACTTTATCTCTTTTCTATTTTTTTAAAGAATATTTACAATTTTTACCAGTAATTGGTAAAACAATAGCTGCCTTTAATCCGATGCGCCCAATAGTCATTGGACAATTTTGTGTGACTGTACTTCTTGGCATATCTTTTAATGTTCTACTTCAAAAAAATATTAATAGTAGACTTTCAAATTGGAATCTATTATATTTTTCCATTGTATTCATTATCTTTTTTATTTGTCAAAGATTTGGTTATTTTTTTTCTAACAAACCATTTTCTCATATTCTATTTTTTATAATTGAAATTCCATTAATATCATTAATATATATATTGCTGTTTTTTAAAATAAAATATTCTTATAGATTCTATTTAGTATTATTAATTGGCTGTATTTTATGTTTCACATGGCTTGCCACTGGTAGTAGGTATTATACTTCAGGATTCCCAGACAAATTAAATCCTTTCCAGCTCGATACAGCACAACTATCTATCTTTCCTGATGAGAAAGAAACGACTGCTAGAAAACTGGAATCTTTTTTAAAGACAAAAACAAAGGAGGATTTTTCATTGACCGCTGAACTTAGAGATACTCCCATAGGAGACAATCTATTTCAAAGATACCCATCTTTACAAATTCCAACAATACATGGATTCGCTGATTTAAGATCGTACAGATCCCATTTACTCTACTTGTGGATGCTAGATGATGTTAGGCGCAATTATCCAGAAAATTATGACTACTTAACTCATTTTGGAGGCTTTGCAAATAACTATAAATCAACCTACGAAAACGCAATGCTTGATTTGGCTGGTGTACGTTATCTAATTGGTGATTATGAATATAATAATGAAAGATTTATCCCAGTAATGGAAGGTGAAAAAAACATAATATTTGAAAATATGAATGCATTTCCTAGAGCATTTATGGTTAATAATTATCAGGTTTTTGAAACTGCAGATGATATAGGACATCACTTACGTAACGCTTCTAAGGCTCAGTTGAAAAATACGGTAGCTCTACTTAAAGACGATATTTCAGGAGCAACAAACATTTTGGATAAAATAAAATCTTCTGGTGGAAATTTAGATAAAAGTAAAGTTAAAATTCTTAATTTTTCAGCTAATGAAGTAATTCTTGAAACTATTTCTGAAGAGTTTTCTTTATTAGTATTAACCCAGAATTATCATAAAGGATGGAAAGTTGATATAAACGGGTTTTCTGGTGAATTGTATCCAGCTTATTTTGGATATATGGGTGTGCCACTACCAGAAGGGAAAAATATTGTAAGGTTTACTTTTAGTGATCGAAATTTCGTTTTTGGTGTTTATGTTAGCATATTTACACTATGCATAATGTTTGTCTTTGCAGTCATTAAAATAATTAAGTGGCGGTTTGTATTACAAAATAATTAAGATTAAACAACTTTAGGGAACCTCTAAAAATTGGATTTTAATCAATTTCATTGAAAAACCATTTTTCAATCAATTTATGTCTGTTTTTGCGATGAAGTTTTGAGTATTTTCAGAGAGGATTATCTATTTTGTTTTTGAATATTTCAATATTCAATCTCAAGCTTGAATGAAACTGAGTTTTTTGTTGGTTCCACAAATAGTTTCGTTGTATTTTCGTATTAAAACAAACATTTAACAAAGACATTATACTATTTTTAACCTTATCAGTTGTTCAAACCTGAATAGGTTGTAGGTAAGATTTACTAAACCAATTGTTGTAGCAATTCTCTGCTGTCCAATTTGTCTCAAATGCAGGGCATCATTCATTGAGTTAGTCATAAAACCAAATATATGTTCAATCCTACCTCTGATTTTGGATTTATCGGAATTGTTTTTCTTTTGACTTTCGGTTAGTGGTTTATTCCGATAGCCCTTTTCATGTACCTTTGAAGTACATTTGATTTCTTTTAAGTGCTTTTCAATCTGCTTTGAACGATAGGCGCTATCTGCATAGAGTATTTTATCTTTTTCCTTGACTAAATTTTTTAGTTCGACTGAATCGTGAGTGCTGGCATTGGTAAGGGAGTAGTTGTTAATTAGTTTGGTTTCTTTGTCTGCGTTTATGTGGTTCTTGTAGCCAAAATGCTTCTCATTGTTTTTAGTTGTCCACCTGGCATCAGTATCTTTTTGGGCCAGTTTATTTTTGTTTTCAGCAAAACTAATGGGGACTGATCCTTCTTTGATAATGGCGTTGTCTTCTCTGTTGTTTCGTTGTTTGGGGACATCAAAAAATGAGGCATCAACCATGGAGCCCTCTTTGGCTATGATCCCTTTGGCATTGAGAGTTTAAGTAAATAAATCAAAAAGTTTCTCTGTGAGTCCATTTTTACCCAGTCGTTCTTTAAACAACCAGATTGTCTTGGCATCAGGTATTTTGTCTGATAAT
>Ga0315339_1000620_pt1 | contig 41395 bp, 28 predicted proteins | sample ASW17metaG_FD_204514 | JGI IMG/M metagenome (GOLD analysis project Ga0315339, IMG submission 204514) | Ammonia-oxidizing marine archaeal communities from Pacific Ocean, United States - ASW #17 | ecosystem: Environmental > Aquatic > Marine > Oceanic | place: USA: California | collected 2016-12-05 | reverse complement strand
AGGAGTTCGGGGTTGGCCACGGTGGCCCGGGCAAGCATGACGCGCTGGCGTTGACCTCCGGACAACTCGCGAAACGGATGGCCCGCGAGGCGTGCCACATCGAAGCGTTCCATGGCCTCCTGACAGTGTGCCCGTTCCCTGCTTCCTGGAGAGCGCAGCAGAGCCATGCCGGGCGTGAGACCCATGCACACCACTTCGAGGGCCGACACCGGAAAGATTTGTTCGGAGGCGTCGGCCTGCGGGACGTAACCGACGCGCACGCGCCCCTGGGGCCATTCGACGGAACCCGCTTGCGGATTCAGCAGCCCCAGGAGGACGCGCAGTAACGTTGTTTTCCCACAGCCATTGGGGCCGACGAGCGCCGTGACCTTCCCGCGTTGGACATCGATGGAAACGTTCGAGAGCGTACGGAGTTTTCCGTAACCCGCCGAGACATCCATCACACGGAGCAAGGTCGGGGCTCGTGTGCCTCCGTCAGCCATCGTCCGCAGTCAAGGCGTTGGCAATCGTGCGCAGGTTGTAGTCGAAGTGCTCGATGATGCCGTTGACGCCCTCGGGATAGCCCGGGTGAGTGGAGAGCAAGAGCACGCTGGCACCTGTCGCATCCGCGACGTGATCGGCCGCTTCGGGATGTTGAAAAGGTTCGCGGAGAATCACGTGAATGCCTTGCTCATTCATCTTCTTTTCAAGTTTAGCGAGATGTGAAGCCGTCGGTGCCACTCGTGGTTTGGGTTCCAGGGTACCGTCCTGTATCAAGCCAAAGCGATCGAGAAAGTAAATCCACGAGCGGTGGTAGACCACCACAGGCTGGCTCTTGAGCGATTGGTACTCGGTGAGCCATTTGATGAGAGCTTGGGTCAGTTGCTTGTGGAAAGCCGCGTGACGCTCCGTGATGGCCTCGGCTTCTGAGGGGCGTTGCCTGATGAGCGCGTCACGCACGTGCCCGGCCATGATGCGAACGTTGTACGGATCCGCCCAGATATGAATGTTGCCGAAGGCGTGCAGGTCTCCCTGCGAGCGGTCGACGATGCCCGGGACCTCTTTCAATGCGATGCCGTCAGACATGGCAATGGAGTTGGGATTCCCCGGCAGCAGGTCCAGATTTGCCGATCCGCGCAAGAGGCCGTCCAGCCACAGTTCGGCGTCGAGACCTGTATGCAAGCACAGGTCTGAGTTTCGTACGCGTGCCATGAGTGACGGAGTGGCGCGAACCGAATGCACATCCTGAGTCGGGCGAGTCAGAAGCACCACATCCACCTGATCTCCACCGATCACTTCGGCGAGTCGAGCGTAAGTGGGCACAGTCGCAATGACCTTGATCGGCGCCGTGTCCTTCTGGACCTGTGCGCCAGGTTGTGAACTCGAGGCGATTTCGCTGACATCGTTTCCGACAAGCGCCAGCGTCGCGGCGAGCAAGAGTGTGGGGATATTCATCAGCGGTTGGTCCAGTACGGGTGAGGTTGGTGTGCGCCAAAGTTCCAGCTGAACTGGAGGAAGACGCGACTGGCATTGCTCCCCGGGTCGACATCCAGGTGCTCGCCCTGTAGGCGGATGCGGAAGAATTCATCGGGGTACCAGGAAATGTAAGGCGTGATGTTGCGCACCTTCAGATCCGTACCCAGTTGATCTGTTTTTCCTACGCGGAGACCGGCATACATATCCGGGTTCAACTGACGTTGCGCTGTGACTGAGACGCCTCGACGAGTTTGCGAGCCCGTGGGGAAGCCTCCTCCGGAAGGCTTTCCGTAGTCGAAGTCTGACTGCACGGCTTCGCCCTGGAGAAGCCAACTGCCGACGCCGGTCTCGTCGTCATGGTTGCGCCAGAGAACGTCGACACCATACATGCGGGTGTCGATCTTACTTCCGGACTCGACTTTCACTGCGTTGCTTCCGACGTTGTCGAGGACTGAAACGCCCACTTCGATGTTGGAAAGTTCACTGAGCTCCATGTAATGGGTGGCGCGTGCCACCAGAACGGGCGCGTCCGAATCCAAGGAGAGGCCGGCGTCGTCTGCCAACTCGCCGAGCAAGGACTCCTCTCCAGTAAACACCTCGCCATTGACCAGAGCGGCCTTCAGTGTTGTTGTTCTGCCATAGCCGTCCTTGGACTCACTGTGTGCGAGAGGAGTGGTGAACTCGATACCGTCTCCGATGAGCCCCTCACCGCCAAGTAACTGCGTGATGACAAACGGCCGGTCCACCTGCATCAGGTCGTGCGTGTGCAACTGGTTGTCTCGGCCGAACGGAATGCGGAACCGACCAATCTTTGCCAGCGTGGCACTTTCGAAGTCGAAGAGTCCCCCCAGGGAAACGTTGGCGTAGCCTTCCTCGATCGTGGTGTGGAATTCGTTGTTGCCTTCGTCCTCGATCGCGGTGACGAGGACGCCCTCAGCGAAGGGAGCAATGGGCATCCGGAAATCGATTTCGGTTTCACTGAGCGAGAATCGATCCCCGTTTTCTCCCAGCTTTTCCTCGACGTTGCCGGATTCGATCACGGCATTCATATAGACCCCGATGCGCGGATTGTTCGAGCTAGGGAACACTGTGCGCTGCGCGGGCGCGGCTTCGACCGGTGTCATGAGGCGCCGCAGTTGCGCCTCCATGGGGTCTTCGCTGCCTTTAACTGTTTCGAGTTGCGAGACGCGTTTTTCCAGGTTGGCGATGGTCGCAAGGGCCTGGCGAAGCGCTTCGCGCAGATCTTTATTTGCGTCCGTTGCGTTCGTTGCGTCGGGTGCGTCGGGTGCGTCGGGTGTGCCGGTAGATTGCGCGAGAGCGGCGGGCATCAGCCCCAGGGTGAGGAGGAGCAAGGGCAGAAGCCTCGCTCGCATGACACGAATCAAGCCGCTGGCTGGTTGTTGGAATGGAAAAGAAACGGAGGACGGGCGTGGATGCGCCCGGTTCAATTGACGGACTAACATGAAAGCGTATTCCCGGTCGGGAGAAGGCAGCAGGGTGAATAAGAGGCCCGCCCGAAGGCAGGCAATCACTCAGCTGATGACCGGGGGAGCCCTTGCTCCTTGAGCGCCTACAAGCGTTTCACGCAGTATGTCGGAGCTTGGTGCCCCTGATGTGACCCTGCTCGGAGCCAGCTCTCTGCCGGCGGGAGAGGGGCTTTGCATCGCCAGGGCGTCGCCATGACCCTTGATGCAGAGCGGGCATTGATCACTCTCGCGATGCTCGGGCTGGTGTTCGCAGTCGCCGTCGTGGATTTCGTACTGACCCGACGAGATGGCCCCGTTATTGCCGTGAACCCACTGATGGAAGGGCTCACAGCTAATAAGCGTCAACAGCGCGAGGGTGAGGAGGCGGGCCTGCATACGGTGAGTATATAGCTGAGACTTTTGCTTACGTCAAATGACCTTGGAGTCCTGCGGCGTGGTTTGGCGGGGGAGGCGCAGTTCTTCGACCATCGTGCGCACCTCTTCGGAAGGGGGCGGCGTCAGGTGGCTCACGGTGAGCATCACGGCAAAGTTCAGCAGCATGCCCAGGGAACCGATGCCCTCGGGGCTGATGCCGAACCACCACTGCTCCGCGCCGGCGCTCGGATCCACGAAACGGAACCACACGATGTACAGCGCCGTGAACAGCAGTCCGCTGACCATGCCGGCGATGGCACCCTGTTTGTTCACCCGGCGGTTGAAGATGCCCAGCACCAGCACGGGGAAGAAGCTGGAAGCAGCCAAACCGAACGCAAAGGCCACCACTTGCGCGACGAAGCCCGGCGGGTAGATGCCGACAACGCCCGCCACGACCACGGCCCCGCCCGCAGCCCAGCGAGCGATTCGCAGCTCTTTTTGGTCGCTGAGGTCACGCGCCCAGATCGATTTGATGAGGTCGTGGGAAACGGCAGATGAGATGACCAGCAGCAAGCCGGCAGCCGTTGACAGCGCTGCCGCCAATGCGCCCGCCACCACCAATGCCACGACCCAGGCTGGCAGGCGAGCAATCTCCGGATTCGCGAGCACCATGATGTCGCGGTCGACGTGCAACTCGTTGACCGCCTGGTCGCCGCTGTAAGTGATGACGCCGTCGGCGTTCTTGTCCTCGAAGGCAATCAGTTCGGTGGTCTCCCAGGTTTTGAACCAGGGAGGAGCTTCCGAGTAGGCCGTGCCGTGCAGGCTGTCCACCATGTTCACCCGGGCAAAGGCCGCCACCGCCGGCGCCGCCGTGTAGAGCAGGCCGATGAAGATCAGCGCCCACATGACACTCCAGCGTGCGGCCCGCGCGCTCTTTACCGTGTAGAAACGGATGAGTACGTGGGGCAGGCCCGCGGTACCTACCATGAGGGCCAATGTGATGGCGCCCACGTCGATCATGCTTTTCTTGCCGGCAACGAAGGCGGCGGTGTACTCGGGCAAGCCAAGGTCTCGATGAATGCCATCCAGGGCTTCGAGTAGATAGAGTCCCGCGTGCTGTCCGTCCTTGATGGTGTCGCCGAAGCCTAGCTGAGGCACCGGATTGCCGGTCATGGTCCAACTGATGGCCACGGCCGGAATGAGATACGCGATGATCAGCACCACGTATTGCGCGACCTGCGTGTAGGTGATGCCGCGCATACCGCCCAGGGTTGCGTACACGAACACGAGTGCCATGCCGATGATGACTCCCGTGTTTACGGGAACTTCGAGGAAGCGTGAGAAGACGACGCCCACGCCGCGCATTTGCCCCGAGACGTAGGTGAAAGACACGAAGATGGCGCACACGACTGCGACGATGCGCGCGGCATCCGATTCGTAGCGAGCACCCACAAAGTCGGGCACGGTGAAGCGACCAAACTTGCGTAGATAAGGCGCGAGCAAGAGAGCCAGCAGCACGTAGCCGCCTGTCCATCCCATGAGGTAGACGGTGCCCGTGTAGCCCATGAACGAGATGAGTCCCGCCATGGAGATGAAGGACGCCGCAGACATCCAGTCGGCACCCGTTGCCATGCCGTTCGCGAGTGCGGGCACGCCCTGCCCCGCGACGTAGAACCCCTTGGTGCTCTTTGCGCGGGTCCAGATGGCGATGCCGATGTACAGCGAGAAGGACAATCCGACGGTGAGGTATGTCCAGCCGGGGATGTCCACTTAACGCACCTCTCAGTCCACGCCGTACTTGCGGGCGATTCGGTCGGCGAGCAGTGCGTATGCGACCAGCAACAGGATGAAGACGTAGATGCTTCCCTGGTGTGCGAACCAGAAGCCGAGCGGGAAGCCGGCGAGGCGCGTTTCATTCAGGGGCTCGACGAAGATGATGGAGAGCCCGAAGGAGGCGATCGCCCAGATGACGAGCAATAGGGACACCAGTCGAAGATTCGCGCGCCAGTAGCCGCGGGGATCGGGAGTCTTGTCCGGTTGGCCATCCATGTCCTTCAGCAGATCATTTCTGGAGGGCGGATGCAGCCTTGCCCTCTTGTGAATGCCTCCTAGCCCTGTTGCGACGGTCCCGCGCGTTCGACGAGCATTCGCCACGGGCGGTAGACCAGCGCGCCGACGGCAAGCAGGCTGAGCCCGGTCCAGGTGATAGATCTGTCTTCCTGCCAGAGGGTCCCTATCACGATGAGGACAGCGGTGGCGGCATAGACGAGGGGAGCCAACGGATAGAACGGGCTTCGAAATGGCCGAGGGAGTTCTGGGCGGCGGAACCTCAGTCGCATGAGTGCGAGTGCGGCGAGCCCATGGAAGATCCATTCGATGAAGACCACCGAGATCACCAGGTCTTGAAGCGTGCTGTTGAAGTAATACACCAGGACGAGAGCAGCCTGGAGAAGGAGTGCATTCACGGGGACACCTCTCCTTGGATGCACGCGACCGATGGTGGCGAAGAATAGTTTTTCGCGCGCCATGGCGACGTAGAGCCAGGGGCCGGCAATCACGTTCACGGCGCAGACACCAATGGCTGAGATGGCGATGCCCGCACTGAACAATCTCTCGCCTGTTGTTCCCAGGGCTGTGCGGGCGAGGGTGCTGGCAAAGGTGGGGTCGCGAGCCAACTGTTCGGGGCCTAGTCCTTGCAGGAAAGCTGCGTTGGCAGTCAGGTAGAGCGCCATGACGCCCAGCACGCCCAGGACAATCGCGCGCGGCAGTGAGCGTCGCGGTTCCCTCAACTCTGGAGCGATGTAGCAGATGAGTTGCCAGCCGCCAAAGGTGAAGAAGATGGGAAGCAAGGCAGCGAGCATGCGTTCAGGAAGGCTGTTTTCGATAGGTGCGAGTGGGACCAATGTCGCCGGATCCGCGGCGATTGGTGCGTCGCCTGTGGTGAAGACCAGGCCGGTGATGGCGAGCCCGAGCAGGACAAGGGCTTTCACGACCATGCAGATGTTCTGAAGTCGTGCGGCGTGCTTGATTCCGCAGAGTGTGAGGCCCGTGAGTGCAACAATGATCGAGATCGCTGCGACGTGGTGGCTGAGCGAGTCTGGTCCGCCCACGAGGCCAGGCAGAGCGGAGTGCAGCATCGAAGCAGTGAATCCGATGATCGCAGCCATAGCTCCGGTCGAAATGACAAACAACACGACCCACGCGAAGAGGTAGGCAGGGAAATCACCGAAGGCTTCTCGAAGGTAGACAAACCATCCGCCTGAGCGAGGGAACGTTCCTCCTAACTCGGCGAAGCTCCAAGCTGCACACAAGGCGATGAGTCCGCCGAAGAGCCACATCGCCATGTAGGCCCCGGGCTCACGGATGAGTTGAGCAATGGACTGGGGCGCAAAGAAGATCCCAATGCCGACGATGCCTCCCATGACGAGCAGCGTGGCATCGAGTGAGCTGAGTTTGCGCGAGCTGTCGACTTCCACCGTGGGATGTTCGTGAGTCATGGTGTCACTGGCGGGTTGGTGTGTCCGTCGGTGGGGAGGTGTTCAGGCCGAGCTTGTCGAGCTTCGGAGAGATCACGAAGTGGCAGTAGGGCTGTTCCTTGTTCTGTCGGTAGTAATCCTGGTGAGATTGCGGCGCGTCATACCAGGTGGATGCGTCTTCGATCTCGGTCACGATGGGATCAGCAAAGGCGCCCGATTCATCTGCCTGCCTCTTCGAAAGCTCGGCAGCCGTTCGCTGTTCGGGGGTGTGTACGAAGATGGCGGAGCGGTACTGGGTTCCGACATCGTTTCCCTGCCTGTTGAGCGTTGTGGGGTCGTGGAGCTTCCAGAAGTAGGCGAGGATGTGTTCGTAGCTGATGCGATCGGGGTCAAAGACCACTCGGACGACTTCAGCATGGCCTGTCGTTCCGGAGCAGACACTTTCGTAGCTCGGGTCTTGGACGTGGCCCCCCATGAAGCCCGAGGAGACGTCGAGCACGCCCTCGAGTTGCTCGAGAACTGCCTCGACACACCAGTAGCATCCGGCACCCAGAGTGGCGATCTCGGTCTTGATGTCAGGCATACGGGGCACTCCACGGCTGGATAGGCAAGATATCACGGGGCTTGAGGCTGTGAGGCACTCGTGTCCTCTCAGAGCGAGGGCGGGATTTCGTGCGTCTAGGAATCTACGATCACGCGCATTCGGACCGTGTCAGGCACGGTCTGTCATTAACAGACCGGATCAGCAAATGATCGTCGATCTTCACGAGGCACATGCGGGCGATCTGCCGAAGGTAGACGTGGCCATCGTGGGTTCTGGTCCAGCAGGGATGACGTTGGCCCGGGAGTTGTCTGGAACAGGGTTGTCGATCTGCGTTCTGGAAAGTGGGCGATTGAAGACGTCCCGGTTCGGCGACGATCTGCGCAAGGTGGTGAGCCAGGGGCCTGTCACGATCAAGGACTACTCGCGAGAGCGGATCCTGGGAGGAGCGTCGTCGACGTGGGCCGGACTCTCGGCCCCCTTGGATTCGCTGGTCTTGAATCCGAGACCGGAGATGGGAATCCCGGGTTGGCCGCTGAAGCGTGACGAACTGGAGACCTACTGGAAGCGGGCGGCTTCTGACTACCGCTTTGCTCCCATGAAGTTGTACGAACCCGGTGGGTTCGAGGCGCTGCGCGAGGCAGGCGAACAGAAACTTTCCTGGAAGCTGCTGCAGGAGAAAGTTTTTCTCGCGGCCTCTGAGCCGCAGCACTTTGGCAAAGAGCACAAACACATTTTCGAGAGACCAGGTACAGACTTGTACCTGGATGCCACGTTGGTGCGGTTAGAAGGGGCTGACGAAGAATCGGCCGACTCGGATGCCCTGCACCAGGTCTCGACGGGGTTTGTGCGCTCTGCCGACGGCAGTGAGCGAAAACTGAATGCAAGGGTGTTCGTTCTGGCCACAGGAGGCCTGGAGAACGCACGTATTCTTCTGGCGTCACAGGACCTCTGTGCGGCCGGCCTGGGTAACGAGCATGACCAGGTCGGTCGCTGTCTGATGAATCACCCAAAGAACTATTGCGGGATCATTCGCCTCACCCGTCCGGTTCGAGAGCTGCCGTATCTTTTCGGGTGCTTACACAAGGGCTATGCCGGGTATGCGGGGCTGCGGTTGAGCGATGCTGAGCAACAACGGCGGGGCCTTTTGAACGCCTACGTACGCTTCGAGCCGCTTTTTCCATGGTCTGACAAGCAAGGGGTTGAGGCTTTGGTGCTGCTGGTGAAGCGCAGCACGCGATTGTTCGGTGCCTGGAAGAAACGTAGTCACGACAAGCTGGTGACGCTGCGCGATTATTCGGAGACCGGAGACGACAGCGATCTTCAGAATGCACGCAAAGGTCTTCTCGATTGGCTGCGGCTTCTCGGGACCATCGTCGTTCATGCTCCGAGCGTTACGCGTTATGTGATTTCGCGATTCTCGAGCAAGGCGCCCCTGGTGCGGCGAGTGCGGGTGCGGAACTTTCTCGAGATGGAGCCGCATCCAGACAACCGTGTGACATTGGGTGACAAGCTTGATGTGCTGGGTCAGCGGAAGACTGTGGTGAGTCACGGGCCAACGAAGCACGACAAGGATTCGCTGCGAGCCGTGCACCAGGTGCTTGCTGACGAGTTGGCGCATAACGGGTTCGGCAGCCTGGAAAGTGACCTGGAAACTGCGGAGCCTTGGCCCATTGACCTGGACGCGTCGCATCACCTGGGCACGACGCGTATGGGAACCGACCCGCGGTCTTCTGTGACCGATGCCTGTGGGCGGCTGCACACCGTGAGTAACGTCTACCTCGCCGGTGGATCTTTATTCCCGACGAGCGGGTGCGCAAATCCGACCCTCACGATCGTGGCGTTGGCGATTCGTCAGGCGGACAAGCTGAAAGAACTTCTGCTGGAAGACGGCCGTCGTCCGGCTCACGACCTCGAGACGGACGCCGGTGATTCTTTGACTGCTGGGCAAGGTACTCGACGACGAGTGCTGGTGATCGGGGCGGGCGAGCGCGTCAACACAGATGTCTTGCCGGCATTGAGGTCTTTGCCAGATCGCTATGAGGTTCTCGATATCTTCGCGCGCAGTCGCCGTCCGCTTGCAGATGGAGTGACGCACACCCGCGACTTCCGTTCACTGACGGACGAGGATGTTTTGGCGGCAGATCTCGCGTACATCGCCGTGTCAAAGGGCGCTGTTCCTGAAGTGCTGAAGAGGCTCGCGGAGCATTCCTCAGGGCACCTCGATGTGCTGATTGACACTCCTGTGCTCATGTTCAAGCACCTGGGGCACGCGCGGCTCCTGGAAGGCTTTCGAAATGCCTGGGTTGCTGAAGATTGCAGCACGTTGCCGTGGCTCGACACGGTTTCTGAGGCTCGCGACAGCTGGTTGGGCCCGCTGTCTTCGGTGACATTCGACCGCTCGGCCTATCGTTACCACGGCTTCGCGATGCTGAAGACTCTCTTTGACGGACAGGCTTTGAAGTCGGCGCGCAAATCCCGCGTGGAGGGGGGCACGCAGTTCACACTGCATTTCAAAAATGGTGCTCAGGGAGTTCTTCTTGAGCCACGCGACTATGCGCATGGTTGCTGGCGGATGACCGGGCGCGGGGGCGGACTGACCGACGCACATGACCCATCTCCTGACGAAGAACGCCTGGAACTTGTGATCGATGGGAACCGATGCACCGGTTTTCGTATCGGTGAGATTCAGACGGCGCTCACGCCGGAGGAGAGTGCGCTGCTGGGTGATGTCCAGCAGGGAGACACGGTGACCACGCGGATGGAAGACCTCAAGCGGGTGGGCTTGCGACGTTTGCTCGGCAATGTGGCGGACGGTCGCGGGGCTTATGACCTCTGGCATGGATTGGACGACATGCTGGTCGAGTGGGCCTTGGACAAGGCCGGTCGCTACAAAGCCACGCGTTTCACGAGCATGTTGCATCCCAGAGCACGCGCCTTGCTTGGTTCTGCGTTGCGTCTGCTGGGTCGCTGAGAGGCCAGGGCTCAAGACCGAGTCTGACGGATTGTCTCGATCGGAGGCAGGCACCTCTCAACGCAGCAGGGGCGAGCCGCAGTGAATCGCGACTCGCCCCCGCTTGTGGCGAGGAGGGCGCTTGGCCCTCCCTTGGTGTGCCTGCTCAGACTCCGATCAGGGAATCAGACCCACCGTGGCGTTGGAGAGCGAGCCACCTTCGACAGTGCTGGCATCGCTCACGCCAACCTGGGCCCAGATCTGCTGCCCTGAGACTCCGCCGGGGAATGTTGCAGAACCGCTGAGGGTTCCGCTGCCGGAGGTGAAGACAAGGATCTGGATGTTGATGGGGAAGGCGAACAGCGTGCCACCCAGGAACGGTGCTGGAGTTGAGGCGAACGTGAACCAGACAAAGGACAGTGCCGAAGGCGCTGCTTGTGTCAGGTCCAGGCTCAATGAGGATCCCGGCGTGAGTGGGCCCGTCATGGCCAGCGAAGGTGTCCCATTGATGCCGGGAGCGCCGCCGCCCAGGTTCGTCCACGGGTTGCCACAGTCCACGGAGTAGATCGAGAGATCATCCACCGCAGCCTCAACAATCGATCCGGAACCTGCATCTTCCGCGATGAAGCGCAGCACCACATCACTCGTTGGAGTGACGAAGTCAGTCACGCTGAACGAGTGAAGAATCCATCCGCCGCCTGTGCCGTCTCCCGTGGGGCCGACCGTTTCGACGTTGGTCCAGCTGGCGCCACCGTTGTTCGAAATGTCGACAACGAAGACGTCGGCGTTGGGAGATGAACCCGCATTGTTGTTGTACCAGCGCCAGTAGCTGACAACAGGCTCAACACTGCCGGAGAGATCGTAGGTCGGCGAGGTGAGCGTTGTGGCTCCGCCGTCTACGTCGTTGTCTCCGAGGCCTCCACCAGGCGATCCCTGGCCGGTGAACCAGCAATCTGAACCACTCGGGGTGTGGTCATCTTCGGGTTGCGCAGCCGTGCCGTTCGGATTGCCGAGTTCCCAGACGCCGGTCGTTGCGGTGTCGCTCGCAGCGCCAACGCTCCAGCCGGAGGAGAGTTCAAGATCGTCTTCCGCCAGGAGGCTTTGTGTCCCGACGTCAGCTGTGGCCAAGCTTGTCTGGAACGATCCGCAACTGGCATCGACTGTGCTGAAGAACCACTCGGGTGTTTGGCCGCAGGACGCTGCTGGAAGGTCGGCCTCCCAGATACCACCTCCCTGGTCACTGGCAGGTGTGCTCGAGTATGGATCGCTGGGGCTGAAGCGATACTCAAGGTCCACTCCAGAAACAGGAGTCCCCTGCAACTCGACAGTGAGCGGTGTCGTAACGCCCGCAGCGATGATGCTCGGCCCGTCCTGTTCAATCAGTGGTGCGAAGAACGGGAGGCATGAGTTGGCATGCGACTGCATCACATTGACGACTGTCGGATGGAAGAAGGTTGTGATGTTGGTCATGCCGCCCGGGCACTGATGGCAGTAGCTCATGATGGTGCCGGTGGTGGTGCAGGTGCCCAAAGCGCACTCGTCGATCGTCGGTGAATAATCATGCGTGTGTGGTGAGCCAAAGTTGTGCCCGGTTTCATGGGTGAAGACCATGAAGTCCCAGTTCGCCGGTCCAACGGCGACTGGAAAGGGAACACTGCCGTCGATGTTGCCGCTCACGGCGAAACTGAAAGTGTGGCTCGTGTCGCAGAGCACACTCAGGTAGGCAATGCCGCCACCCAGGCCTGCACCTGACACAAAGTGCCCGATGTCTGCATCAGCCGGAATGTTGCCGCTCCAGGCGGATTCGAACTCGTTGAGCATGCTGCTCGAGCCGCCGCCATTGTCTGGCGTGCTCCACGGGTCAGCCGAGGTCGTGTAGAACTGCACGTAGGGGTAGCTGAGGACCGTGTTGATCTGCGTCTCGTAGCGATCACTTGCTGCAGCGAGAAGAGTTGTGATGTAGCTCGTCTCGGCGGCCAAGCTGCCAAAGACCTGAAACAGCTGAAAGTCCGTCTCGATGGCGAGCCGAGCTTCCCAGTTGCTGCAACCACCCAAGAAAGCGTTTTCACTTTGTCCTCCCTGCCCGTTGAGTGGGGGCTGGGGAGTGCGGATGGCAGACGAAGGATTCGTGGGCAACTGGGTGGCCTCACATGTGTTGCGCATCTCCACGCCAAGCTGTGACAGGTCTTCATCACGGGCCAAGATCGCGTAGCTCCTATCCCAGCCGTTGATGGCGTCGGGTTGGGGCATGATGTGCACGACGTCTCGGCCGTCATCAATCCAACCACGCGTTCCGGCGTTGCTGAAAGAGAGCAGGACGTCAGACCCGTTCTCTCCGGCGACGGTTCCGGTCCAGACTGAAATCTCGATGCTTTCGAGCAAGCCCGGGGTGGGAGTTCCGTTGACCTGGAATCCAAACTTCATCCGGTTCAAGTCGAGGCGGCGCAGTTCAAGGTCGACAGTGCGACCGTCCAGGAGTTCAAAATTCGACATGCGCAGTTCAGACTCGGGCGATGCGTAGAGGTCTGAGACTGCAGAGCCATCCATGCTGACGACGGGAAGACTCGTTCCCGAGAAAGTGCCTTCAGTACTGACAGGAGATGTCATGAAGGACTGTGCGGAAAGTGTGGCAGCAAGAAAGACGGCTGCAGCTGCAGATCGGGCAATGAAAAAGCGCATGGAGCGTCCACTCCTGTGGTTTAACGGGGAGAGTTGCGGGAGGTTGCACATCACGATCAAGGTGTCCAAGGTTCGGGTGGGCACCGGGATGGCAGCATGAGATTTTCGATCATACGGCATGCTTGAGGAGTTGGGTTGTTTTGGATCTGATCGCCATCTTTTGAAGTTGCCTTCGCTCTGCTAAGAGCGGCACCAATCAGCCAGAGTTTCTGGGGATGCCTTGTGCCAGGAAATCATGGCGGCATGCCCGAAAGTCAGCAATTCGGCCGTTTTGGGTTACCACGAGGCCTTCGGCGCGAAGGCGCTGGACCTGTTGGTCGCAGGGAATTCCGCCTTTGCGCTTGCTCACCTCGCCTTTCGCATTGACCACGCGGTGCCAGGGGACGTCATCCCGATCAGGCGGCAGGGCTGCAAGAGCCCATCCCACCTGACGGGCGACCGAGCGCAGGCCGAGCTCGTTGGCGATATCGCCAAATGTTGTCACGCGCCTGGTGGGAACGCGTCGCACCACGTCCCACACCTTTTCGTGAAATCCCGGCCCTACAACACGTCGCGGTCCGTGATGTTCAGCGTTGTATGCGCTGCGGTTCGCGCCCGCCTCGGAGGCATCATATTTAGCAGAGGCCATGCGATGCTCGCTGAAGTCAGAGAGGCAGAAGCCTCCAGGGCACCGGGGTGATCATGACTGTGCCTGCAATACGGAACCCCGTGATGTCCACGGTCTGGACTCCGAAGGGAAAGCCTGTGTCGAAGTCGAATGTTCCGAGGACGATGTTGCTTGCGAGTAGATTCGCATGACCGGTGGCATCGAGTTCGACGCTGATCGTGGCGCCGATTGCAATCGGATCTGGTGGAGGGGGAGCTTCGACCGGAATATTCAGCAAGGAAAGAGGCGCTGGCCCAGAAATGGTGAGCGAGTTCACGAGGAACTCAGGTGGTACCTGATCGATCACGTTGAAGAAACCGAGGTCGATACCGATCCAGGATGCACTGACTTCCACGGCGTCGATGGAAAACTGCACCGTGTAGAACGGTGAGGTGGAGTGAACGCCTGTTGGTGAGGCCCACACGATGTTGCCACCGGTGGTGGTTTCATCGAATTCCCAGGTTTCGGTTGTGGGTATGGAGGGGGCAGCTGTCGTGCTTTTGGCGGGGCGAGCCGTTGCGCTTGTGAGTTGTGCTTCTGCACTTGGCGTGAGCAAGCAAAGCCCGAGCAGTCCACAGGTGAAGATCAGCGTGAGTGCAGAGCTTTGGCCCTTATTTTCAGAGCAGGTTCTGGTCATGGTGCGCGGAGCTCTCTGATGAGTGGTGGGCCTGAAAATGGGCCTCGTGCCGTCCCGATAACGACGCAAAGAAGCATACTCGACCTTTGCGAAACCTGCCCGGATTGGAGCAGTGGAGGCAGCTAAGCAGTCTCTCGTGCGAACCCTCGCACTCGTTGATCGTGGCGTCAGACCGTCGTGCGCGCCAAACTGCCAAAGAAGCGGGCTGATTTACTGGGGGCCGATCGCCAAGGAATCCCTGCTTCTGTAAAGAGCGCCTTCAGCGCGTCACGGCACCGACTGGGATCCTCGTGATGAATCTCGATCTCGACTTCATGGTCGATGCGGCCGTCAGGGAATTGTGTTCGGTCCATTTCAAAGAGCACATGGAGTGGTGGGCCGCTTTCCGTGGGGACGACCACAGGCCCAACTCGACGCCGCTCATTCTGGAAGCTGCCCACGTGGAGCAACTCTCTGTGGCCAAGAGTACGTATGAGCTCTGATGTGAGCGTGGCGTGTTGCCCGCTGTGCCTCATCTTGAGTGCGCCCAAGGGTGAGAGCTTGCCCGTCAAGATTTGACGCGCGCGGGCGGCGTCTACAGCAACTTCTTCTTCAACACGGTTGCTCAGGGTTCGATCAATGGTTTGGCGAGGGGGGCCCTTGGCGGTGATTGTATACGACCCGTCTTCCTCCCGTAGACGTACGACGCATCCGTGGCGTTGAAGTGCCCAGTCATTGGTGTCAAAGAAGTGGTTCACCTGGTTGGCAGGCTTGATCTTCACCACGTCGCCAAGCTCGGGAAGTGCGCGTGCCAGTGCCGTGAAGTCATTCATGTCGGTCACCCGCATCTTGAACTCCAGTTCACGGGCAATCGTGGGTTTCGCCTGCGGAGGCGCAGAAGTTTTTGGAGGGGTGGGCGGTGGGTCAAGGCTCTCAGGGGCGATGTCTAGCCCAGAGATGTCCGAGTCTGCGACGGCGGAAGCAGAGTCGCGGGTTGCTTCTTCGGGAAGCAGGTCATTGATCATCGTGCGCACCCGACGTCGAGAGGGAATCTCTGAGACCCCATCGGCTTGATCAAGTCGCGTGCAGATCTCTTTCCAGAGTGCGGCGTAGGCCTTGGCGGCAGGGCTTCGCGGAGAAAAGTCCATCAGTGGCTTGCGGCGCACGCCCATTTGCTCGACGAGGCTCGCGTAAGGAATTGAGCATTCAAGGAAGCCGCGTCCTTTTTGGAGAGCTCTGTCGCATACTTTTTTGTGCAGTCCTTTGCGGCGATCGACAAGACCGAAGTAGGGCAAGACATGCGTGGGCCGGCGTTTGCTTTGTTCGAGGTGTCTGAGAAGCCTTCCCAGAGTGCGTAGCGAAAGCACCGTGGGGATGGTGGGCACCAGCAGCGCATCGGCAGCCGCAAAGATGTTTTCGGAAACCAGCGAGATGCCCGGGGCGCAGTCCAGAATGATGGTGTCGTATTCGTTCTCAAGAGGCCTCAGCATGAGATCTAACTGACTGATGCGCTTCTTGCCCTGATCGAGCACGATGTCGAGATTTCGATAGCTGAAATCGGCCGGCAACACATCCAGTCCGTCAAAGTCCGTGCCTTTGATTGACAAGAGGACGGCATGATTGTCTTTGACGATGTTCTCGCCACCGCCAGAGACGCCTGACTTGACGCGGTAGGTGAAGCTTGCGGCGCCCTGAGGGTCGAGGTCCCAGAGAAGCGTTCGAGCGCCTTGTTTTGCTGAGAGCCACGCAAAGTTTACAGCACCTGCTGTTTTCCCGACCCCACCCTTGATGTTGTAGACGGCGATGACCCTCACGCTTTGTTCCCTCTCCGCATGTGCCGAGAGATGTGATCGTTGGTGCGTGAAAGTTTCATCAGTTGGCTCATGGTGAACAGCGTCTTGGAGTCCTTCACATGTGTTCGATGATGGCTTGCCCAAAGCCCGAGCAGGTCAACTCGGTGACGTCTTTGCGGTTTTCGGCACGCATCAGGCGTGCGAGGTCGTAGGTCACCGTACCGGAGCGAATGGCGCTGCGCATGCCATTCACGATGAGATCGGCGGCTTCTTGCCAGCCCATATGCTCAAGCATCATGACTGCGGAAAGGATCAACGACCCAGGGTTCACCTTATCCATGCCGGTGTATTTTGGGGCTGTTCCGTGCGTTGCTTCGAAGACAGCCGCTTCCTTGCCGATATTTGCGCCTGGGCCTAGACCCAGGCCGCCGACCAAGGCAATCGCTGCATCGGAAATGTAATCGCCGTTCAGATTGGGAGTCGCGAGCACGCTGTATTCGCCGGGGCGCGTCTGAATCTGCTGAAAGATGGAGTCCGCGATTCGGTCCTTAATGAGGATCTTGCCGGGTGGCATCTTGCCCTCGGGCGCGCCTTGGAGTTGCTTCTCGCTGAGTGTGCAGTCCCCGAATTCATCTGCTGCGACCTCATAGCCCCATGCAGCAAAGGCCCCCTCGGTGAACTTCATGATGTTGCCCTTGTGCACCAGTGTCACAGAGGGCAGTCCGCGTGCTTTGGCCCATTGAATCGCCATGCGTATGAGTCGTTTGCTACCTGTTTCACTGATGGGCTTGATGCCTATGCCGCTGTCCGGTCGGATGTCGCGTCCGGTTTCCTTTTTCATGAGAGCGATGACAGCCTGGGCCGTTTCACTGCCTCGTTCAAAGTCAAAGCCTGCGTAGACGTCTTCAGTGTTCTCTCGAAAGATCACAAAGTCTACGTCGCTTGCGTACTTGTTTGGTGCAGGGACGCCTTCGAAGTATCGGACGGGGCGTACGCAGGCATAGAGATCTAGATGCTGTCGCATCCGCACATTGATGCTGCGATAGCGGCCTGTGAGCCCATCTTCTTTGCCACACTTTTCACAGCGATCCTCTGTGTCTTGCTGATGTGCGCAGTAAAGGCAGACGAAGGGCTCGTCACCGATGGGGGTCGTGAAAGGACCCTTGATGGCGATGCCCAGGTGGCGGATCGCTTCCATCGTTTCGTCGGGCAGTTCGGTCCCGTAGCGTTGCAGCGCTTCCAGACCCGCATACAGAGGGCACCATGCGATTGAGCGTTCGCCGCCGTAGGCCTTCTTCACGGCGACGTTCACGACTGTCGTCATGACCGGGCTGATGTCGACGCCGACTCCGTCACCGTTGAGGAGTCCTATGATCGGTTGTGACCCGACAACAGGCTGCCCTCCCTCTGTGCGGATGAGGTCTCCCTCAGGGATCACCACATGTTCGAACGTCGGCATAAAATAAAACTCGAAGGGGTTCGTCGTGAGGCTTCGAAGCCCTGCATTGTACTAGGTTGTGGGGTGTGGAGCAGTAGCGCGAGAAGCTCGATCTTGAGCGGCACATTGTGAGCCCTGGTTTTCTCCCAGCCTTTCAGAAGAGGCCTTTTCCTGGGTAAAGCATCCGACATCGGTGTGTTTCCCGTTGAGTTTAGTGGGGGGCCTGGCCTTCGGTGTCGGCCGTGACGGGTTCCCCAGATCTCGAAATTGGACTAAGAAAACTCGGGCTCCACCGTCTACCTCGACAGTAGGCCGATAGACCGGTGATGATCTTCGGTCGCAGCTGGATGACAGGCCCGCTTGTTCGCTGACTCCCTGGAAAGATCCCATGTTTGCTCGATGCTTGCCCGGCACGCTGCTTGTGTGCGTCTTGATGAGTTCTCCGATGCCCTTGGCCCAGGGCGAACGACTGGGCTTTGAGGAGACATTTGCACTTTCCACCGATCGTGCGGCGACTCTCGACCAGTTGATCCCAGGAACGCCCGCCTTCTATCTCTATAGATGCCTTCTATTGCAGCACGAGGAGAGCTACGACCAGGTGCCGGCGGTGCTTGCGCAATGGGCTCAGCGTCATGGTCGAACGCCTGAGCTTCTCGAGATCGAACACAGGCAAAAACTGCTGGCCTTCGATCTCGACCCTTCCGAGACCTATCGCTATTTACGCGAAGCACTCCTGGTCCGTCTCAATCATCAACCGCAGCTTCCCGGCGTGGTGCCAGACTTGCCGACTGCTTTCGATTCCCGATTGATCGATTGGGATGTCCTGGCGCAGCAAGCCTTGCAGCAAGATTCGAGCAGTCTTCGTGGCTTTGAACGCCGCGCTCTCCCAAGGCTTATCGACCGCAAGCTGAACAATGATCAAGTCATGGATCTTCTGAAGCGGATTGAAACGCCCGACCACGAAGGCCTTGTTCAGTTGATCTCGGAAAACCTGAAGACGAAAAACAGCAGTGGCTTCGGAAGTCTCGCGATCCACAATTTTTTGATGCTCGAACAACTCGATGCCTGCGCTCAGAAACAGCCAAACTTACTGGGTCTAAAAAAGTTTGTTGACGAGTATGTGTCTCGATTGCAGCCCGCGTCGGGTGTTGACTGGCGGCACGATGCGGCGCAGCGCGAAGCCTATTTTGACCGACTCGAAGATTTTGCGCGTCGGCTGCCGGAGTCGCAGAGCGCTCTGCTCGCAAACGTCCTGTATCACCGTCTCGTTCACGATCACGCACTGGGTCTTCACGACAGCAAGCGCTTCCTCGACTATCTCGCCATTCCTCGCCAGAGTGACTGGCGTCTTCCAGCGAGAGCGAACAGGGCGCGGAGTTCAGACGGCATCTCTGTCCCTGGCTTGCCCCCTGTGGCTGATGATCAGCCTCTGATCCGCGCGTATCTGGAGCAGGATTTCCGCACAGCCAAGGGGTTCGAACGTTTCGAACCCTATCTGCGCACCGAGGTTCTGCAGCGCATCTTTGCCGAAACCAAGATTCTCTACGGTCTCGGCGACATGCAGCAGTGGTACGCCATGCTGAATGATCCAGCGGGATACGAGGCGCTCAAGAATCGCGTCGAAATCGAATTCGCGCCGACCCAGCCCGCACTGTTTCCGGTAGACGCGGCCGTCTCCCTGGATGTCGATCTGAAAAACGTGGGGACCTTGTTGGTCAAGGTCTTCGAGATTGACCCTTTCAACGTTTATGTCGAGACCGGGAAAGAGATCGATGTCTCGCTGGATCTTGACGGCGTTGTGGCACATGAGGAGTTTTCTGTGTCGCTCGACGAATCGCCACTGCAGCGCGTTCGTCGACGTTTCGACTTCCCTTCGTTGACGAGTGCAGGCATATGGGTCGTGGAACTCGTCGGCAATGGCATCTCGAGCCGTGCCGTGATTCGGAAAGGGAAATTACGAGCTTCGCAACGAGAGAGTGCAGCCGGCCATGTCTTCCGGGTGTATGACGAAGAAGGCACACCCTTGCCAGGAGCATCGATATGGTTTGGGGGACGTGATTATGTTGCGCATGCGAACGGCGAAATCGTGCTGCCCTACTCCACCGAACCCGGTGAGAAGCAGATCATCTTGCGACATGGTGAGCGCGCCAGCCTCGATGAGCTCGATCACGCCGAAGAGAGCTACGCGCTAGAACTGCAGGCATGGCTTGACCGGGAAAGCCTTCTCCCGGGAGACACGGCGCATCTGATGGTGCGTGTGCATTTGAGTCTGAATGAACGTCCCGTGAGCTTGTCGTTGCTCGAGAGTCCGGTTTTGAAGCTCATGGCGACAGAGAGTGACGGTGTCATCACGACTTCTGAAGTCGTCGATCTTGAACTGACCGAAAATGCGGAACTGATTCACGCCTTTCGCGTACCCGATCGGCTCGTCTCCCTGACAGTAAGCATGAATGGATCGGTGCAGAGTTTGAGCCTTGGCGAGGATGTGGAACTGAATGCCTCGGACTCGGCCTTTCAGTTGAACGGCATTCTGAGGACGGAGGAGATCTCTGCCTTCATGTTGTCACGGGTGCCTGGCGGATATGTGCTGGAAGCGCGTGGTCGCAGTGGTGAAGGGCTTGCGGATCAGGTTGTACGACTGAGGCTCAAGCACGAGGACTTTGTCGATCCCGTTGACGTGCAACTCAAGACGGATGAGCAGGGTTCAATCGATCTTGGCCCCCTGGATGACATCCTTGCCGTCACGCTTGTGAACGCACCCGGCGCTCACCATACGTGGGAACTGGTGCCGGAGCGGCGGTCGCGGCCTTCGGAATTGCGCGCGCTGGAAGGCACAACCATTCGGGTTCCTTACGACGGGGAGGCCAGCGAGATCACGCGATCCGTCGTGTCTTTGTTAGAGCTTCGTGGCAATGATTACTCTTATCGCAGCGATGACTACGCCTACGATCGCTCCAGCCATGTCTCTCTCAAGGGCCGGTTCCTTGAGATCGAAGGTCTCCCTGTGGGCGATTACGACTTACGGGTTGAAGACAGCCACACCCCGGTCACGGTTCCCATAGCGATTCACGTGGCGCCTGGTGTTGCGCACGACGGATGGGCCGTCAGTCGCGACCAGATCGCTCCTCTGAATCAGGTGTCTTCGTTGCAGGTGGCTGGGCTGAGTGTGGAAGATGACGTCTTGCTTGTCCGTCTGGACAACGCTCGCTCCGACGCGCGGGTGCACGTCGTCGGCACCCGGTCTTTGCCCGTTTACAACCCGTTCGGTTGGATGCACACCCCGGCGAGTCGGGAGGAGGCCATCGTCTGGTCGACTGCGCCAGATTCTGATTACCACGCAGGTCTGGAGATCTCCGACGAAGCCCGGTACATCCTCGAGCGGCGTTACGCCACGACCTTCCCCGGCAACATGCTCAGACGCCCGAGCTTGCTGTTGAACCCGTGGGAGGTCCGGGAATCCGAGACCCTCGTGGGGATGGGCGGGGGGGCAGCAGCCAGCTATGGAAAAGGGACCGGTCGCGGGATTCGGGCTTCTAAGGGAGGCCTCCTCACGTGGGACCGCACCCAGATCGCTCCGAACCCCGGTGAGTTTCCGAACCTGGCCTACTTGCCGCGGCCTTCCATTTTGCTGGCGAACTTGCGGCCAGACGCATCTGGTGTGGTGCGTGTGCCGCTGGCAGACCTCGGAGCCGGTCGCCTGCTGCACGTTCTGGCTCTGGACGCGGAGTCAACGATTTACCAGTCGTTGGCTCTGGAGCAAAGCGAACTTGTTCCGCGTGACGTGCGTCTTGAGCATGCTTTGCCGTCTGCGGATCACGTTGCTGTTCAGAGGACCCTGCAGGTTGTGCCCGAGGGCTCGTCGGTGGTGATCGATGACGTGAGCACGGCAAAGTTTGAGTTGTACGACTCGCTGGCGTCCGTGTTCCGTCTCTATGCGACGCTTGACGAGACGGATGAACTCGATGCCTGGCGCTTTCTTCTGGATTGGCCTCGCTGGTCGCGTTCCGAAAAGCTCGAGTTCTACAACGATTTCGGGTCTCACGAGATGCACGTGTTTTTGCATCAGAAAGATCCGGATTTCTTCAAAGAAATCGTTCTGCCCTACCTTGAGAACAAGTCCTCGAAGACTTTCCTCGACGAATGGTTGCTGGAGCGAGATTTGACCGCGTATCTCGAGCCTTTTGCGTACTCCCAGTTGAACGTGATGGAACGCATCCTGCTCGGGAAGCGCATGCCGGGCCAAAGTCAGGCTGTCATGCGTCAGATCGTCGAAGAGTTGGATCTGATGACGCCCGACATCGCCTTGCAGCGCCAGTTGTTCGAGGCTGCCTTGCTGGGATCGGCGATGGATGTTGCACAGGAGTCTCTGCCGGGTCCAAAGAGCCGTGGCCCTCGGGGGCCGGGCGCCGAGTCTATGGTTGATGATGCGTTCGAGGCTGAATTTGCCGTTGATGAAGAGACGGCAGCTCAGCTGCGGTCACTGGGTTACGACGCTGGTCTCGCCTCTGACGCCGCCATGCGTGTTCTTGGCAAGTCGCTTTATCGTGGAACGGGGGCGACGAAATCCTACGTCGAGGACAACTACTGGCACCTTCGCATCTGGGAGCAGGGCGCCGCGTTGATCACGCCCACGGCCTTCTGGCTCGACTTTGCACGGGCTGGAGATGACAAGGCATTCCTCTCGAAGCACTTCGCGCTTGCCACGCGGCATGTCAACGAGATGTTGTTGGCGCTTGCTTTGCTAGATCTGCCTTTTGAGGCCAGTGATCACACGACCAACGGCACCTGGGCATTTCCAGGGCGCCTGACGATCACCACAGCATCACACGCCTTGCTTGTTTGCAGGGAGTTGCGTGTTGCGGAGCGTGATGAGGCAGGGGGGCCGTTACTCGTCGAGCAAAAAGTCTTCCGTGCTGATGAACGCTATCGGTACGAAGGGAATCGGCGTTACGAGTCATACGTTGATGGTGAACTACTCACGCATGTCGTCTATGGCAGCCAGGTGGTGATCTCCAACCCGACGTCGCAGCCACGTTCTCTGGAACTCCTGTTGCAGATTCCGGAAGGAGCCATTCCAGTGGCCAACGGACTCAAGACAGCAGGCCTCGATATTTCTCTGCCCGCCCTGGGAAGTGTGATGCGCGAGGTCTTCTTCTACTTTCCGAGAATCGGTGACTTCCCGATGTATCCGGCGCATGTGTCGAGTGAGGGGCGGTTTCTTGTAGCCGGCAAATCTCAGACGTTCCACGTGGTTTCCGAGCCGAGTTCGGTCGACGAGAGCTCCTGGGGTTATGTGTCGCAGAGAGGCACCTTGGAAGGGGTCCTGGCATACATCGCCAAGAGCAATCCCGGACGGCTTGATCTGGAGCGCATCGCGTGGCGAATGGCTGATAAAACAGCCTTCCAGCAGGTTCTCCAGGCTCTCCGAGAGAGGCATGTTTTTGACCGCTCGCTCTGGGCCTATGCGCTGATGCACGCCGACGCGCAGGCGACCGGAGAACTTCTCCAGATGGACAGTGCATTTCTGGCGCAGTGCGGCCCTGTACTCGAGTCGCCTCTGGTGACCATCAACCCGGTGCAGCGGCGGCTCTATGAACACGTAGAGTTTGCTCCACTCGTGAACGAGCGCGTTCACAGCTTCGGGGGCGAGCGCCGCATTCTCAATGAGGCCTTTGCTGCTCAATACCAATCTTTTCTAGAGATCACCGCCAGGCGTCCACAGTTGAATGCCAACGATTGGCTGGAGGTGACTTACTACTTATTGCTGCAGGATCGTGTCGAAGAAGCTTTGGCTGCTTTTGGTCGGGTGCCACGAGATGCGATAGAAGCACGGATGCAGCACGACTACGCAGCGGCTTATCTGGACTTCTTTACTCCGGACCACGCTCTGGCCCGGGGCCTTGCGGAGCCCTATCGCGATTACCCTGTGCCACGCTGGCGCGACCGTTTTCTGGATGTCCTGAATCAGCTGGATGAGGCGGAAGGAGCCGCAGTGGTCGTCGTGGACCCGGAGAGCCGCATGCAGTCGGATGCAGAGCTTGCTGCTCAAGAGCCGTTGTTGGAGCTTGAGGTGGCGGACGGACGCGTCACGATCTGGCACGACAATCTTGGTGAGTGCGAGATTGGCTACTACTTGATGGACATCGAGTTCTTGTTTTCAGCCAGGCCATTTTCCCAGGCAGAAGGTGACATCTTTGCGTTCATTCAACCGAACCAGAGTGATGCGCTGGTGTTCGATTCGGGAAGCCGTGAGACATCGCTCGAACTTCCGGAGTCTTTCCGCAACAAGAATGTGCTGGTGGAGGTGCGCGGCGGCGGAGTGGTCCGCCGTGAGGAGGTCTTTGCCAACAGCATGTTGGTGCAGATGATGGAAAATTACGGGCAACTGAAGGTGGCGGATGTGACGAACGGCCAGCCTTTACCTGAGGTGTACATCAAGGTCTATGCCCGGACGCGAAGTGGGAGGACGCGTTTCCACAAGGACGGCTACACGGACCTGCGTGGGCGTTTTGACTATGTTTCCCACTCTGGAGAGGAGCTGGCTCCAGCAGAGGCATACAGCGTACTCGTAGCCAGCAAAGAGCATGGCGCGGCGATTCGCGAGGTGGATCCGCCGGTTCGCTAGGGCTGCTGGGTGGCGTCCGGTTTGTGGATGGGGCCCGTGGCCGGGACGGTCGCACCCGAACTCAGTTCATGTGAATCTTGAGTCAGGTGCCCGTTCGGGGGCAGACCTGCCTACAATCTGCGTGGACCATTCGTAGCGACTGCTCATTTGCCCGGACACTTGCTTCATGACCCCAGATGACCGAAGCCCCTCAGAACAAGATGAACTCGATGAACTGTCGGGATTGTCCCGCCGCTCGTTCCTGAAGGGGGCCGGTGGAGGTGTCGTTGCTGGCGCCTTGGCTGGTGGGCTGGCGCAGCCGTCAACTTCTGAGGGCGTCGTGCCGCAGGAGGCGTCGGCTCCGGGGGCCTCGACGGTTTCTCTGAGCGGAAGGCATCAGATTGCCTTGCAGCTAAATGGTGAGCAGGTGCTCGTGGATGTGGAACCACAGACCACCTTGCTTGGGGCTCTGCGGCACCATGTTTCGCCCCCGATGACGGGCACCAAAGAGGTTTGTGATCGAGGGAGCTGTGGCGCGTGCACCGTGATTGTGGACGGACGCCCTGTGTACTCCTGCATGCAGCTTGCTGACGACATGCCCGGCCATGCGATTCGAACGATTGAAGGAATAGGCACCCCTGACGATCTCTCGCCGGTGCAAGAAGAGTTCTGTCGTTTTGATGGGCTCATGTGCGGGTTCTGCACTCCTGGTTTCATCGTGGCGTCGACAGCGTGCCTTGAAAAGCACGGCGCGCCAGATGTCGACACGATTAAACGCGAGTTGTCGGGCAATGTCTGTCGTTGTGGAACTCAGACGCACATCATTCGAGCAGTGCAAGCGGCCGGAGAATCTGGCGTGTTGAAAGGCGAACGATGACAAGCGCCAGAAATCGACCCGAGTGGGGAAGCAACGACACTCACGCGTTGCTCAACTCTGACATCCCACGGGTTGATGGCCCGGAAAAAGTGACGGGGCGTGCGATTTATACGCATGACATTCGGCTTCCGCAGATGGTCTATGCGCGTCTTGTCGTGTGTCCCTACCCGCGCGCGAAGATCAAGTCGCAGAGTTACCGCAAGGCCCGCAAGGTGCCGGGCGTGGTGCACGGCGCGCCATTCAAAGAGGTCGGCGATTCGATCGCTTTCCAAGGTGCGGACGGTGTGGTCGGTGCGATTGTGGCGGAGACACCTGAGGCTGCGGCTGCTGGGCTGTGCGGGGTCAAAATCGACTACGAAGTTCTCGAGCCGGTCGTGACACCCGAGGACGCACTTGCTCCAGGAGCCCCGGTCGTGGGGCGACGCGGCAACGTGACAGGCCTGAGTAGCAGCGGAGACCGAGCAGAGGTTGAAGCGGCGTTAAGTGAGTGCGCAGCTGTTGTCCGCGGCACTTTTCGCGTCCCGGTGCAGCACCATGTCAGTCTTGAGACGCACGGTGTTGTGGTGGACTACCGTGGGGGGAATGAAGCGACGGTTTATTTTTCCACACAAGGCGTGACGGGAAGTAATCGAGAGTTCGCCAGCCATCTAGACTTGCCTTCGGAAAACGTGCGCGTTGTCGCGCACAATGTGGGCGGTGGGTTCGGTGCGAAGTTCGGGGGTGGCATCGAAGGGCGCATCGCTTGTGAACTCGCGTTGGAGCTCCGGCGCCCTGTTCATCTGATGCTGACTCGCGAGGATGAGTTCCTCATGGCCGGAAACAGGAGTGGCTCGGAGCAACGCGTGATTGCTGGCGCGTCCCGGGACGGTGTGTTCAAAGCGCTTGCTGTCGAAGCAGATCGGCACGGTGGTGTCGGTCGTGGCGCGCTACCCACTCCTCCATACATCTATTCGGTGGGAAATACTTACTCGGAAATTCGTTCCGTACATACTGCGACAGACAGCAGCCGGGCCATGCGGGCTCCAGGACATCCACAGGCTAGCTTTGCCATGGAATCGGTCCTCGATGAACTCGCTTATGGAATCAACATGGATCCGGTGGAGTTTCGTAAGAAGAACCTCGCCGATCCGGTTTACCACCGACAGTTAGACCGAGTTGCGAAAGAGATCGGCTGGCTCGAGCATCCCCATCGCACTCAGCCGGGTGTTCCCGAGAACGCGCTGGCTGTGGGCATTGGATTTGGTGTCGCCATCTGGGGGAGTCGCAGCCGAGACATCACGGTTGTGGATGTGCGTATCGGGCCGGATGGGTCGGTACTGGCGGCGACGGGAGTCCAGGACATTGGGCAGGGCGCGCGGACGCTCGTTGCGGCCATCGTCGCGGAGGAACTGGGCTTGGCCGCACATGAGGTTTCCACGGACATAGGTGACAGTCGCTTGCCGCCTTCGGTTGCCTCCGGCGGCAGTGTGACAACCGGGAGTCTTGGCCCGTCGGTCAAGGATGGTGCCTTCAATGCGCGTGTCGAACTCGCGAAACGGATCGCGCCGATGCTAGATGCGGAGCCGGAGGAGATTCGGTTTGCAGATCACCGCGTTTTCGTGGAAGGGGATTCTGGCCGATCGGTGAGTTGGAAGCAGGCTTGCGCGTCCTTGGGGAAAGATCCCTTGCAAGTGTCGGGGCGTTTCCAGCCTCACTTGCGTGATCAGGGCATCCATGGGGCACAAGCCGCCAAGGTGGAAGTGGATTTACTCACCGGCCGCGTGACGGTTTTGAAAATGGTGTCGATTCAGGATCAAGGGCTTCCGCTCAATCGCATGGCCATCCGAAGTCAGATGAATGGTGGCATGATCCAGGCGCTCAGCTTTGCGCTTTTCGAAGAGCGGGTCCTGGATAAGAAAACGGGCCTGATGCTTTCGGGCAACCTGGAGAACTACAAGATTGCCGGTTGCGGAGAAATGCCGGAGCTTGTGGCCATCATCGATGATGAAGACACACGAGAAGCTGTGATGGGTATGGCCGAGGCGTCCAATATTCCCGGACATAGCGCGATCGGCAATGCGATTTACAACGCATGTGGCTTGCGGTTGCGAGAAATGCCATTTACGCCAGCACGTGTGCTGCAGGCAAAAGGTGGGATGAGCTGATATGAACACGTTCGATCTGCAAAAGCCGACCAGCATCGAAAGTGCTGCCGCACTTCTGCCGACTTCGTCTGACAGCCGCCAGGCGGTGTTGCTGGCAGGTGGGCAGGACTTGTTGGGTGAATTGAAAGACGGGTTGGTTGAGCCCGAACGCGTTGTGAACCTCAAGGGTGTTGCCGGCCTCGATGCCATGAACTGGGAGGCTGATGGAAGTCTGACACTGGGTGCGTTGGTCACTCTGCAGTCTCTTGCCGAAGAGCCACGCGTACTTGAAGAGATGGCGGTTCTGGCCGAGGCAGCGCAGCAGGTTGGAAGTCCTCAGATTCGTTCCGTTGGCACGGTGGGTGGCAACCTGAACCAGCGTCCGCGTTGTTGGTACTACCGCAACGCAGATTCCGTCTGCCTCAAAAAGGGCGGCACGCATTGCTTTGCGCAACTTGGCGAGAATAAATACAACGCCATCCTCGGAGGCGGTCCGACTTATATCGTGCACCCCAGCGATTTAGCGCCCGCGCTTGTTGCCCTCGGAGCAAGTGCCGTGCTGGTGAGTCCTCGCGGTCGGCGTACCGTGCTGTTGAGCGAATACTACCTGCTCCCTGCTGACGACGGGATCACTCGCGAAACCATTCGTGAACCTGATGAAGTGCTGGCCTCGGTTCATGTTCCTGTTCAAAGGCAGGGTATGCGCAGCACCTACATCAAGTTTCGAGAACGCGGTTCCTATGACTGGGCACTTTCGTCGGTTGCCTTGTGTCTGTGGATGAGTGATGGCATGACGACTGGTGCGCGTCTCGTCTTGGGTGGCGTTGCCCCGACGCCATGGCGTTGCGAAAGCAGTGAGCTCTTACTTGTTGGCCACGCCGTAGACGAGCAAACGATTCGTCGCGTGGTGGATGAGGCTCTCAGGCAGGCCGAGCCTTTGTCCGACAATGCCTACAAAGTGCCGCTGACCAAAGGGCTTGTGACTCGTGCTCTACAGACACTCGCGTCCTGATCAGGAGAAATAATCATGGCCACGACGCATTCGAGAAAGCCGTTGCGGTTCAGCCCATTTTGCCGAGAGTTGTCGAGCAAGAAGGTGTTGACCAGCACCGGGTTGCCGATGACCGACGCAGACGTCCTCGATGCCAGTAACTGGTGTTGGTGTCGAACGACGGGGCATCAACTCGGTCCGGATCGAGGCTTTGTAGACCCTGAGGATTGCCGAAGCGGTCGGGCATGCTTTGTCTCCGCCTACGAGGGGCTGACGTAAATCCATGGGCACTCCGGGGTGACGCTCCCTCGGAGAGGTCTTTTCGAGGGCTCTGGAGAGGCCGAGTAAAAGAGGTGAGTATGTTGAGAATGGGGTCAACGGGTACGCTCTCGCCCCATGACGCTCGTCTTCCAAGATCTTCGCGTACCGCTTGAACTCGAGGGGACAGATCCAGCCCGCCTTGCGGGCCGACGGCTCGGGCTGCCCGTCGAGCATGCACGTATTTTGCGCAAGTCGCTTGATGCGCGTGTCGGGCGCGATCCCGTGTATGTCTATGCCCTGGAGCTGACACTTTCACCGCGACACGAGAAACTTGCACTGCACGGTCGGCATAAGCAGAAGTTGCGCCGATCTGGGCCGGCCCGCATACCTGAAGTGTTCTCTGATGAGCGGCCCGAGATGCCTGGTCGACCTGTCATCGTGGGCGGTGGGCCCGCAGGTCTCTTTGCAGCATGGAGACTTGTACGAGAGGGTTTCGCTCCGATCTTGATTGAGCGCGGTCCCGATATCACAGCGCGCGGTCGCCGCTGGGCTGACTTTGTGAAAGGCGGGGCCTTCGATGCCGAGTGCAACTTGCTGTTCGGCGAAGGAGGTGCCGGAGCATTCAGTGATGGGAAGCTCACCACACGCATAAAAGACCCACGGGTTGCTGACGTTCTGGAAGTTCTGGTCACGTATGGCGCGCCAGAGGCATGTCAGTGGCTGGCTGCGCCGCACATAGGTAGCAATGCACTCCCAGCCATTATCCGGCGTATGCGATCTGATCTTCAGCGACGTGGACTTGTCGTGCGCTTCGACACCAAGGTGGATGGGTTGACCGCCAAGAATGGGCGTCTTGCGGGTGTGCGTTGCGGCGAAAGAGAGGTGCCAGCAGGAGCCGTGGTGTTGGGCATCGGGCACTCTGCGCGCGATACGATGGAGATGCTGCTGGACGAAGGGGTGGCTGCGGAAGCGAAACCGTTTCAGACGGGGTTGCGCATCGAACATCCCCAGGCTCTGATCGACAAACTTCAGTACGGAGACTCCTGTGGACATACGGCATTGCCTGTTGCGGAGTACGCGTTGCGCTCTCGAGATCGCAAGGGGGCGCGTTCAGACGTGTTCAGTTTCTGCATGTGCCCTGGCGGAGAGATTCTTCCTGCGATGGAGCGGGAAGGCTTCATGTGCGTCAACGGCGCCAGTCCCAAGGCGCGCGACGGCCAGTTCGCCAACAGTGGTTTGGTTGTCACAGTGATCCCTGATGTTTACGGCACGGACCCGCGTGATGGATTGCGTCTCCAGCGTCAACTTGAATCCCGTGCCTGGGATCTGGGCGGGGGCGGTTTCGCTGCGCCTGCTCAGCGAGTGACCGATTTCCTGGCAGGCCGCGTTTCCGAGTCACTCGGAAAGACCTCCTATCCCTTGCCGCTGACTTCAGCACCACTGGATGAGGTGCTTCCCGTGGGCGCGGCAGATTCGTTGCGAGCGGCATTGCTCGATATCGATCGACGCCTGCCTGGGTTTGCAGGGGAGCATGGCATGCTGGTCGGCCCCGAGAGTCGCAGCAGTTCGCCTGTACGCTTGTTGCGAGACGCTGAGACGTTGGAGTCCCCAAGTCATCCGGGCCTGTTCCCTGTCGGGGAAGGTGCTGGCCATGCGGGTGGCATCATGTCCGCTGCGGTCGACGGACTGCGAGTCGCGGATGCTCTTGTGCGCCGGTGGCGGGCAGAAGCAGTGCCTTCAGAACTGGTTTAGGAAGAGATACATGTCAACAAGGCGTTCAAGAGGAGGGGCTGAGATGAAGCGGCACTTGATCTTTTCATGGAGTGCGAGCTTGCTCTTGACCTTGGCTCTGGTGGGTTGCGCCACGCCTCTGGAGACAGTGAAACTTCCGGGTGTAGGTCCTGCCTGGCAAACTGGCCGGATGGTCGATTTCGGTGCTGGAAGGGGCGCGATCACCGAACTTGTTCCTGTGGGGCAAGAACTCGGAAACTGGACTCACCGCATCACGATTGAGTTTGTCGAAGAGACGCCACTCACTCTCGAGCAGTGGATGGCGGCGCGTCGCGCCACCATCGAGAGTGACTGCCCCGATGTCACCTGGATCGTTCTCTCCCACGATGAAAACGCCCTCTCTTATGAATGGCGTGTCGAGGGATGTCGTGGACACGCCGACAAACACGAGTTGGTGCGTTTGTTGAGAGGCAATGACGGCCTGCACAGTGTGAGTTATGCCGAAAAAACCGAGCGCATGGACCCGGCGGCTCGAGCCGTCTGGCTGAGCCGTCTCAACTCAGCCGTGGTGGTGAAGATGGAAGGTGACGACCTTCAAGAAGTCACCTTTGCCAGGTGACCTTCACTATGCGTGTGCTTTGAGTTCTTTGACTGCCTCGATGAGTCGTGGAACGACTTCGAAGGCGTCGCCAACAATGCCGTAGTCGGCCACTTTGAAAATAGGGGCCTCTGCATCCTTGTTGATAGCCACGATGTAGTTGCTCGTACGCATGCCCGCCAAGTGCTGGATGGCACCCGAGATGGCGACAGCAATGTAGAGCTGAGGAGAGACGGTTTTGCCTGTCTGTCCAACCTGTTCAGCGTGGGGGCGCCAGCCCGCATCTACCACGGCTCTGGAAGCGCCGACAGCTCCCCCGAGGGCGGTTGCGAGATCTTCGATCAGGTGGAAGTTCTCGGCCTCTTTCATACCGCGGCCGCCGGAGACCACGATGGGAGCCTCGGTGAGTTCGACTTTCTCACTGGCCGCAGCAACGATCTCTGCAAGTACGGCGCCGAGGCCTCTGGTGGGTGCTGTGATCTCGGCCGCAGAGGTTTCGCCAGCGGCAGGATTGACTGAAGCCGAGACAGCATTTGGACGAAGCGTCGCAAGCATCGTGCCTGTGGCCGTGACGTTGACGAGTGCTTTGCCAGCGAACACGGGGCGGCGTGCGACAAGAGCGCCACCATCTGCAGAGATGTTCGTGCAGTCAGAGGCCAAGGGAAGGCCGAGCAGTGCAGCGACACGAGGCGCGAGGTCCTTGCCACGGTTGGATTGCGAGAAGAGCACAAGGCTGGGTGACTCGTGACTCGCAACACCGGCGACGGCAGATGCCCAAGCCGTGGTGTCTGAGATGTCTACATCGAGCGTCAGGACGCGTGCTGCGCCATGTTGTCCGCAGGCGCTTGCGGCCTGGTCGGCGCCATCGCCTGCGAGGAGTGCGACAACGCTGCCGCCCAGAGAGCCGGCAAGTCCGGCAGCACATGTGAGGGCTTCGAGCGAGGGGCGCTTTACAGTGCCAGCCTGGTGTTCGGCCACGACGAGAATGTCACCAGCCACGGGGTGCTCCTGTTGGTGTCCGGGTCGTGCCATGCATCGAACCGGTATGTGTGACGTTGATAGAAATGCGCATTCGACGCGCGCGTTGGATCAGAGAATTTTTGCTTCTTCGCGCAACAGTCGCACGAGTTCGGTGACAGCCTCAGGGCCCTCTCCGATGATGCGTCCTTCGCGGCGTGGGGGCGGAAGCTCGAGGCTCTTGATGGTCAGGGCGGCTTCGCCCAGCTGAGCTTCCTGCTCATCAATAGGTTTCTTTTTTGCAGCCATGATGCCTTTGAGGCCCGCATACCGAGGCTCGTTCAAGCCCTTGGTCGTGGTCAACACGGCAGGCAGGCTGACGGTCCAGGTTTCGGTTGTTCCACTGTCTCCCGCGCGCTCTACGGTCGCCTTGCCGTCCGTGATGCTCAGCGCTTTGATCTCGGTGATGCAGGGCATGTCCAGGATGCCGCCGAGCAATGAGCCCACCTGTCCCTGGTCTCGGTCCACCGCCACCTTGCCACACAGTACGAGGTCTGGACTTAGCCCTTGAATCGCTTTGGCAAGTGCATGGGCCGTGGTGTGTGCGTCGCGTGTTCCTGAGTCGGGATCCGTGAGCAGAACCGCTTTGTCGCAACCCATTGCCAAGCAGGTGCGGAGTTCCTTGGTGCTTTCGGCCGGGCCCATCGTCATCACAGTGACTTCGCCTTCTCCGGCAGCCTCTTTCATCTGCAAGGCCGCTTCGACGGCGAACTCGTCGTAAGGACTGATGATCCATTCGAGCTGACTGTCGTCGATCGAGGTGCCGTCGGCGCCGACCTTGATGCGCGAATCGGTGGCCGGGACGCGCTTGATGCAGACCACGATGTTCATGGTGAAAAGCTCGTAACGAAGTGTGTTTGGAGCGGAATGGCGGCGCTTGTGGGTTGCATGCGCACACGTTTCCGGAGCCGTGAAACGGCCCGGTACTCTCGCTGATCAGGCGTGGCGAGTCAACGTGGGTGGGGGCGGGCGAGGCTTCAGGCAGCGCCTGAGGGTAGTGCGATCGGCGCCCCGGGAATTGCGGCCAAAAAGACCTCTACGAAGTCTTCGGGAATGCGTATGCCCGCTTCCCCCCTGAGGCAGGCTACGGCCTTTTCAAGCGGCATTGGATTGCGGTAGGGGCGGCGTGCCGTGATGGCCTCCCAGTAGTCCGCCACTTTGACCACCCAGGCTTCCTCGGGGACCTGATCGCCCGGCATCGCGTCCGGATATCCTTTGCCGTCCAAGCTCTCGTGGTGAGAGCGAATCATGGGGCGAAGGTGGCTCAGGACCTTGATCGGTGCAATGAGATCGTCACCGATCGCTGGGTGCTCTTGAATCACGGCGTACTCTTCGCGCGTCAGTGGGCCAGGCTTGTCGAGAATCGCGTCGGGCGTGCCAATTTTTCCAATGTCATGCAGGCGCCCTCCGAGCGCGACAAGCTCCGTGCGTTCGGAGTCGTAGCCCAGCGCCTCTCCAAGCAAACGGCACAATTCTGACACGCGTGCTCCGTGCAGCGCCGTGAAGCGACTTTTTGCATCAACGACAGTTGCCATGGAAACGAGAAACTGTTGAAGGCTTTCGTCTTCCGCTTGCTTACGCGTCTCGAGTTCTTCGATCAGTGTTGATCTCTCGACAGCTCGCAAGTGATCCACCACGCGTCGTACAGCAGCGCGCACAGCCTCAAAGGGAAAAGGTTTGCAGAGATAGTCGTACGCGCCCTTCTTGAGTGCTTCGACCGCAGAGGTCAACTCGCTGTTTGCGGTCATCATGATGATGGGCATGCTCGACCGTTGTGCCTGGAGTTCGTCCAGCAGGTCCAGGCCGCTTTCACCACCTTCAAGTGTGATGTCTGTCAGCACGAGGAAGATGTCTCGCGATTCGAGATGCTGTCGCGCCTCGCCGAGATTTGCCGCGCCGCACACTTCGTAGCCGTCGATTTGCAGACAGCGTGAAACGGTGTCGCGCACTCCCGGGTCGTCATCAACGACAAGAATCGCTGACCGTTCCAGCCGATGCCAATCGGGCCGGCTTGATTCCTGTGCCCGTATGCCTGCCTGTGCTTGACGCACCATGTTAGGTCGCCCCTCCAAAAGAGTCGGGCCCGCCACGGGCCGCGCCTACAGTGTGCCCTCTCGGAGGGTCAGGATCCCGTCTTGTCCTCGGGCGACTTGCGGCTTCGGCTAGACTTTTTGGGGGCCGCTTTGGCTGCCTTCTTGGGGCTCACCTTGCGCGCACTCGCTTTTCGGCCCGCGGCTTTCTTTGTCTTGGCCTTGGCCGAGGAGGCTTTTTTGGCGCTCGCGGCCTTCTTGGGCGCTTTGCTTTTTGAAGGGGGTGCTTCGTCGTCGAGTGGGGGGAGTTCGCCGGGAGGCAGGAGGCTCTCCACCGGAGTCGGAGGCGCTGGAGTGGGGGCTTCAGGCCTGGGGAGGGGGGCGGGAGTGCTTGCCTCGGGGGGTGGCGTCTCTTTTTCAGCGAGACTCTCCGTGGGAGTCGAGAAATTCATGCTGAAAGTTTCGCCGAGGTAAATCTTTCGTACCTGCGGGTCGTCGGCAAGCGTCTTGGCATCGCCGTGCTGAAAAATACTGCCTTCGTAAATGATGTAGGCGCGGTCCGTCGTTCCCAGAGTCTCACGCACGGCGTGGTCCGTGATGAGGACGGCAATGCCTTCGTCACGCAAGGTGTGCAGGTGTTGCTGGATCTCTTCGACAGCTATGGGGTCTACGCCGGAAAATGGCTCGTCGAGCAAGACCAGTTGCGGTTCGAGTGCGAGGGTGCGTGCGAGTTCGAGTCGCCGTCGCTCACCTCCTGAAAGAGTTGTTGCTCCCGCTCGGGCCACGTGGCCGAGCCCGAACCCTTCGATGAGTTCATCGGTTCGAGACAGGCGAGTCTTGGAATTGATACCACGTGCTTCGAGCACAGCGAGAAGATTGTCTCTCACGGACATGTGCCGGAAGATTGACGGCTCTTGGCTGAGGTAGCCCATGCCGAGTCGGGCTCGTTTGTACATGGGTAAATTCGTGATGTCTTTGCCGCCCAGAATCACCCGCCCTTTGTCGGGGCGTATCATTCCGACGGTCATGCGGAAAGTGGTGGTCTTGCCAGCCCCGTTGGGGCCCAAGAGGCCAACGATTTCACCTTCATTGACGTGATAGCTCACGTCCCGCACCACCGTGCGGTCGCCATAAGACTTGACCAAGCCTGTTACGTCGAGCAGCGTCACCGGATCAGTTTCCAACGAAAGGGATCGAAGACGGGCCAGAAGACAACGCCTGCTTTACCGAGCAGAAAACGCTGGTTGATGAAGGGCTCATAGTGCCTGGACTCGTTCACAATGTCGCCCCTTTGAAACACAATCGAGTCTCCGTGGACGTCTGAGAATCGAAGGCTGCCGTCCTGCTCGGCGAATGGATTGGCATCTGCGGGCTGGCGGCCCCATCCACCGCCAGGGAAATCGAAGCCTGTGATGACGCGACCATCTCGCAGCGTATAGGTCGCAGTCCTCCAGGATCGACTGTCGTGGCTGAACTGGGTGTTGTCACCCATTCCAAAGTAGGAATCGTCTGGTATCTCCCATTTCTTGGGCGGGCTGGCGAGAGACGGACGCGTCGAGGACAGGTAGAAGATGTCTCGTTGAACGGTGATCTCTGACAAACGGCCGCCACCGGGCATCTCGAAGGCAATCCCAGCGCGTCGCGGGTTTTGCGGGCGCGGCCCTGACTCATCGTCATCGTAGCGAAGCCACTCTTCGCCATCGACGATCAGCAAAAGGCGTCTGTCCACCACTCGAGCAAGAATTTCTACGTCGGTGTCGATTGGCAGTGCGCGGGGAGGCTCACCGTCCTCGGTTTCTATGGGGATGCGCTGCAGTGTTCCGTTGATGGGCAGCATGACGTGCGCAGTCTCGGACGATCCGGTCCGTGGTAGCACAAAGACTGTGTTTCCGGCGTCATCCTCAAAGATGATCCGCAAGGATTCGCTTTCTGCATTCAGCCGCGCCGCCAAGGTGACATCAAGGTCTGGGACCACATGGTCGCCACTGTTCATGGGCGCCATGCCCCAGTCAGGATCGAAACCGTGCAAAAAATCATCAACGACTGGGTGGCGAAGTTTCAGGCGCGGAGTTCCCGCATTCCGGAAGATCGCTGAAGTGCCCTCGACTTCCACAGCTCCTTGCGTCGAGAACCATCGTCCGACATCCATGGGGCCGTCGCTTTGGGCAATGTGCTTGAGGACTGACTCGTTGACGTGGTCTGGTTTGCGCGCGATGCCATTGTCGATCCAGATGTCACCACCGAGCACCTGGAGTGTTTCGCCTGGGAGCCCGACGATGCGTTTGACATACAGCCTTCGCTCGTCCAGCGGAAAGCGAAAGATCATGACTTCCCAGCGCTCGGGCGGTCTCAGCATCGTGATGAGCTTGTCGGCCAAGACGCGATCTTTGATACCTGTCGCAGGGTCGCCGAGGATCGTGGGCTGCATCGAGCCCGTGGGGATCTGGTAGGCCTCGATGATGAAGAACTTGAGGACGAGCGCCATGGCAATAGAGATCGCGATGGCCTCGATGTTGTCGCAGACTCGCAGGTCGAGCGAGCGCCGCGGGGAAGTGGTGGGCGCGGTCCCTCGGTGGCTGGTTCCGTGGCTTGGAATGATCTGAGCTCGTTCGTTTGATCGTGCGGCTGCGGGGTGGAGCGCGCCTCGTAGGAGAGCGCCCCAAGGAGCCACGATACGGCGCGTCCGTGGCGATTGCGAGTCGTGGAGGGTGGTGCCGAGTCGTAACTGGCGGATACGCTGAGGGCTCTCTTCGAATCGGAGTTCTGTCACGAACCGCATCACACGCAACTATGGATTGTGGACTTTGGGCTCCATCGCTTCCGCGGCAGCGTTCTTGATATGGCGGTTGCCTGGAATGGGATGGGATTTCGCCTGGCTCATACCGTCCAACGTCGTCACATTCCTGGTGTTCTGTTTGGACAAGCTCCAGGCAAAGAGGGGGCGCGCGCGAGTTCCAGAGGCAGTTCTTTTGACCTTGGCGCTCACCGGCGGCCTCGCGGGCGCGCTGCTGGGCATGGCGGCGGCTCACCACAAGACGGCGAGTCGGTCGTTTCAAACACGGCTTTGGCTCTTGGTGTTCCTCGAACTGGCCTTGCTCTTGCTGTGGCTCTTCGGGGGGCTCTCGGGGCTCGGACTCGCTTCGCCGTGGGCGTCCTAGCGAGAGATCAGAGGGGCCCTCTTGGCTGCGACAAGATCCGCAGGGTCAGCTAGTCGTCCGCAGACAGAACCGCCAGGAAGGCCTTCTGCGGTATCTCGACGTTGCCGACCATCTTCAGGCGTTTCTTACCAGCTTTCTGCTTCTCAAGCAGTTTGCGTTTGCGGCTGATGTCTCCGCCGTAGCACTTTGCTGTCACGTCTTTACGCACAGGTGCGATGTCCTCGCGCGCAACGATCTTTCCGCCGACGGCTGCCTGCAAGGCAACCTTGAACAAGTGTCGGCGAATCTCTTTGCGTAGGACTTTGAGAATGGCGCGCCCTCGAGGCTCGCAGTGGCTTTGGTGAGCGATCGTTGAGAGCGCGTCAACTTCTTCCCCATTTACCAGGATGCGCATCTTCACCAGATCGTCGGCGACGAAGTTTTCCAACTCGTAATCCATGGTGGCGTAGCCGCGCGTAACGCTCTTCAGCTTGTCGAAGAAATCAAAAATGATTTCTGACAGGGGGATGCGGAAGCCGATGAGAACGCGCCCGGGGCCGATGTACTCTTGTTTTAGAAATCGACCGCGTCGATCGATGCCTAGCTTCATGATGGCCCCGACGTGTGTGTCTGGCGTCACGATGTCCAGTTTGACCACTGGCTCGCGAAACTCTTCGATCTTTGTCGGGTCGGGGATTTCTGACGGGCTGTGAATCTGGAGAACTTCGCCATCGATGGTGAGGATCTCGTACGTCACGTTTGGAGCCGTCTGGACGATGTCGACTCCGCTCTCACGTTCGAGTCGTTCTTGCACGATCTCCATGTGCAGCAAGCCCAGGAAGCCACAGCGGAAGCCGAAACCCAGTGCGTCGCTGCTCTCTGGCGTGAAAGTGAATGCCGAGTCGTTCAACTGCAGCCGAATCAACGCCGTGCGCAGGTTGTCGAATTCGCCGTTCTGCACCGGATAGATTCCGCAGAAGACCATGCTGCGCGCGGGGCGGTAACCCGGGAGAGCTTCACTGGCGCTGTCTTTATCGAGGACGATTGTGTCGCCAATGCGTACGTCCGACAGCGTCTTGATATTGGCAATGAGGTAGCCGACTTCGCCTGTGCTCAGAGATTTTACAGGGGTTAAGGCGGGCCGGAAGATGCCGATCTCAAGAGCTTCATGACGCGTGTTCCCTTCGAAAAGTCGAATGCGAGCGCCTGCCGTCAGTGCTCCGTCGACAATTCGAATGTGCAGGATGACCCCTCGGTAATCATTGAACTCAGCGTCGTAGATGAGAGCCCTTAGCGGTGCGTCCTGCAGTCCTTCTGGTGGCGGTACGCGGTCCACGATGGCGTCCAGCAATTCGCGCACACCTTCGCCCGTCTTTGCACTGACCTTCATGGAGCGTTCGCCCTCGATGGCTAATGCATTCTCAATTTCTTCAATGACTTCGTCGGATCGTGCCGTGGCAAGGTCGATTTTGTTGATGACTGGAAAAATCATCAAGTCAGCCTGCTCGGCGAGCATGGTGTTGTGCACGGTCTGCGCTTCAACTCCTTGGCTGGCATCGACGAGAAGGAGCGCTCCTTCGCACGCAGCGAGCGCGCGTTCAACTTCGTAGTTGAAGTCCACATGCCCCGGAGTGTCGATCAGGTTTAGACGATATTTCTTGCCGTCCTTTATGTAGTCCATTGAGGCGGCCTTGGCCTTGATGGTGATGCCGCGTTCACGCTCAAGGTCCATGTCGTCCAGTTGCTGCTTTTTCTGGTCGCGCTTGGCCACCGTTCGAGTGATGTCCAGGAAACGGTCCGCAAGCGTGCTCTTGCCGTGATCGATGTGGGCGATGATGGAAAAGTTGCGAATGCAATCGCGGTTCATGATGACGCTCCAGCCCCTGAGCCAGGCGAGGCGCCGACGGCTTCGTGCTCAAGCATGGTGCGGAGGGCCGCCAGTGCGGCTGCTCTGTGAGAGAGTTCGCGTTTCAGGTCGCTGGGTGCCTCGGCGAAAGTACGGCCCTGTGCTGAGGGGTGATTCGGAATGAACAAAGGGTCGTACCCGAAACCATTCGTTCCACGAGGGGTCTCGGCGATGTGCCCCTCACACCGTCCCTCCATGAGGGCGACGGGCTTGTCTTGTCGGACGAGGCAGAGGACGCATGCAAAGTGTGCTGAGCGATTCTCAGTTCCCTGAAGTTGAAGCAGAAGGGCTTCGTTGTTCTGGGTGTCGTTCGCACCGTCGCCTGCGAAACGTGCCGAGTGGACGCCCGGGGCGTCGTCTAATGCCCCCACACACAGCCCCGAGTCATCCGCGAGGGCATCCATCCCGGTGGCTCGGGCGTAGTGATCCGCCTTCTTCTGGGCATTCTCAGCAAAGGTTTTTCCGTCTTCCACGGCTACGGGAATGTCTGGGAAGTCAGCGAGGCCGCAGACCTCATAGCCCAGCAAACGGAGCATCGGGGTGAGTTCGGCAAGCTTGCCCTTGTTCGTCGTAGCAACGACCAGGCGATTCACTTCGTGAGGGCTTCTTCCTGGAGCGCCTTGATGCGCTGCAGAGCCGACTGACCCATCGAGACCATTTCGTGCATGTGCTCGACACTAAAGGTGCCTTGCTCGGCACCTCCTCCGAGTTCAACAAGTTGTCCTTCGCCGGTCATGATGAGGTTGAGATCTACATCGGCCGAACTGTCCTCGTAGTAGCTGAGATCGACGCAAAGTCCGTCATCGACGATGCCAATGCTGGTGGCCTGGATAGAGTCCTTGAGTGGCCACTGCTTGAGTTCGCCCTGATTCTTCAGGTCCATGAGTGCGTCGTGGACTGCAACGTAGGCCCCGTTGATGCTTGTGGTGCGGGTACCGCCATCCGCAGCGAGGACATCGCAGTCAACCCAAATGGTGCGTCCTTTGATGGCTTTGCGGTCGACGACAGCGCGCAAGGCCCTGCCGATGAGCCGCTGAATCTCGACGGATCGACCGTCAACGCGCCCATTGCGATCACGGTGTTTGCGGGTGTCTGTTGAGGCCGGAAGCATGGAATACTCGGCCGTGAGCCAGCCCTGGTCACTGTTACGCAAGAAGGCAGGAACGCCTTCGGTGATGATGGCCGTGCACAGCACTCGGGTTCGACCTGCATCGACAAGGACCGAGCCTGGGACAGAGGGCAGCCATTGGCGAGTGAAGTGAATCGGTCGGAGCTCATGGGCTGCGCGACCGTCAAGGCGGATGGAAGTCATGGCAGGCTGGCTATGGGGGGCAAATCGAGAGGGCTGAACCTAGTCAATAAGTATAGGAGTGTCTGCGTGGGGCGATCAACGTACGCGGCCAGACTCGAGAGCCAATGCGGTGTCTGGTCGCCGGTGTGCAGATCTTCCCCTGGCCTCAGACAGCTGGGATGAGCCGATCAGGGCTGAGGAATCAGTCGGACCTCTTCGCCGCGTGCCGTGCGGCCGTCCGCAAGAATCAGGTCGCCTTCGCCGGTGACATCGGCGATCTCGACATGTTCCTCCTTTCCTGCCCAGTCCAGGCAGACTCGCCGGCCTCGTAACCAGGATCGCTGCCTGTATTCCTCGCCGGCCGCTTGATCGGCCTTTGTCCCCACGCCATCCAGCAGGAGATCGAGTTCTTCAAGCACGCGCATGAGCAGAGCATCCCTGGTGAGTGTGTCTGCAGGCAGTCCTGCGTCACCTGCTGATGAACGGAGTGAGGAGGGCAGGTCGCCGGGTTGGAGGGACAGGTTGACTCCGAGGCCCACCACGAGCATGGCTTCGCCCGAGGGGGAGTGGACCCCTTCTACGAGCAACCCACCGATCTTGCGTTCTTGCCGCATGAGGTCGTTGGGCCACTTAATAGAGATGGATTGACTGCCGAGTGCTTCGAGCGATCGTGCGGCGGCAAGAGCGGCCAGGAGAGTGATCCGGCTCGGCCGGGGCAGGTCGGGGCGCGCGATCACGAGGCTGGCCGCAAGGGAAGCGCCTGGGACCGTGACCCAGGGAGCGCCTCGCTGCCCTCGGCCAGCGGTCTGCTCGTTTGCAACCACGACCAAGCCCGCAGGTGCTTCGCCGCTTTCGACCAGGCGCCGTGCGCGGGTATTTGTGCTGTCAAGCGTGTCGTAGTGCTGAATCGTGTAAGAACGCATGCCTGGATGTTAGCAACAATGGCATGAAGCTCTGTTGAGGTGCTGACGACGGCAGGCTGTTGCGGCTATCCTCTCAAGCGCCTCATGACTATCAATCCTGGATCGTCGCCGCGAGCCGTCTCAGAAACGGCAGCTGAACAGACTTCGGCTGAGAAACTGAGCGCTGAGCCTGTGCAATCAAGTCGAGCCTCGCGTCGGGTGTGGCTGGTGGCGGGCTTCGCCTGTGTCGGTCTTGGTGGGGCGGGCGCTGTTCTGCCGTTGTTGCCAACCACTCCCTTCCTTCTGTTGGCTGCGGCCTGCTTTGCCCGAGGTGATCCACGCTTTCTGGAATGGTTGCTCAGGCACCGAGTGTTCGGCCCCACTTTGAAAGCCTGGCGAGATCGCCGAGCACTTCCCGTGGGGGTGAAGTCCAAGGCCATTGTTTTGGTCGTGGTGACCCTCGGCATTTCGGCGTGGGTGCTCGACAGC
>Ga0315339_1000619_pt1 | contig 41434 bp, 41 predicted proteins | sample ASW17metaG_FD_204514 | JGI IMG/M metagenome (GOLD analysis project Ga0315339, IMG submission 204514) | Ammonia-oxidizing marine archaeal communities from Pacific Ocean, United States - ASW #17 | ecosystem: Environmental > Aquatic > Marine > Oceanic | place: USA: California | collected 2016-12-05 | reverse complement strand
GCCGTGACGGCCCATCATCAGATCGACTTCCCAATCACCAATCCGAGTTTTTTCATCAACGATGTCGGGACGGTCATCAATCGAAACCCGGTGGGGAATCGAGCCTTTATACGCGGTTTTGGAAGAACCCCTCTTGGGGGGTTGTTGCTGACGTAGGTGGGTATGAAGTCGGCCACCGCGGTCTCGATCCCTACGGATATGCTGGTAGATCCGCTCATGTGATATAGAAAAGTGTTCGTTTCGTCCGAGCCAGCCGGCAATCTGCTCAGGGCTCCGCTCGTGACGCAATTTGCCTTCGACTATACGGCGACAGCGTCCGGTCCATTTGAGTGGACGACTACGATCCGTCCTTCGTTTTTGGCTGCGTTGATGAGCGGCCTGAGGAAAATATCCGTTGGGGCTTCGGTTTCGTTTTAGTTCGCGTGAAATCGTCGTGCGATGCACACCGACGATCCGAGAAATCTGCGTGGGACCCTGGCCGACTTTATGCAACACGGATATTTCGTACCTTTGGGGTAGGGTCAACTGAGTATACTCCTTCATAAGCTCCTCTTCGTGGGGCGGGTGAAAAGACAAAGGAAATATACCGGTTGGCCTTTGTTTTTTCACGCACCGCCAAAGGTGCACTTAGAAGTTGAATCCACAACATTTTGTTTTCTATAAAAGGGCGTTTTCCAATTAAGTTCTCGTTTTATAAGAATTAATGATTCATCGAATTGTTCCGTTAATCCCATCACCGAAAAGTGGTTAAGGGTTTTTTTGCTAGCTCTAACCCATTGTTCGGAAAAGGGAAAATGGGGTTCATTTCAGGACCTTCAATTCCGGCAATTAATCTGCTTTGTGCATTGTCCATTTCTAAGCCATTGTGTTTGGGCGGATACGCTGGATCGCTAAGCGTACGGACAAATTCTTCCAATTTAAGATCAGCTATTATTTGGTTCCGGTAATGCCATTTGTTTTGAATATAGAAGGTATAAGCAGATATAACTCGGTCAACAGGATGTCTCATCATGGAATAATAACTAAATGGGCTTGGAAGGTAATGGTGAATACCAAAACCTACATGCCCCCAATAGTATATTGGATCTAAACTCTCGATGAGCCCCTTCTCGAATACTTCGGAGTCAGCAATTGACTTCTGATTCTTCCATTCCGGCGTATAGAGAGCGGGATATTGTTTGTATATTATCGAATGTAGCGTAGTTCCTCCAGCTTTGGGGAGATGCATAAAAATCGTTGCTTTACTCATTATAAGGTTCTAATTTCATCAACTGTGACTGCTTGTGAATAAGCGAAGTTAACTTTGGTCAAAGTAAACCTAGTATTAAAGAAGACTTATTCTGTCCATCCCCCCGTCGACCACCGTTTTGTATTTTAATGCAAATTCAATTTTCTCTCGCCGCATGCGCTTTCTTCTCTCGACCATCAGTGAAGGCAAAAGTCGGATATTATACACCAACGCCGATACAAATAGCTTAAACGTCCCATTGCGCAAGTCTTCTTTTATCTCAGACCAGTATTGTCGAATATTGCCAACGAGCTTAATAACGCTGTGATTAATCAGACGACATTTAACCCTGTGCTTTAGCCGGATTAAATGAATTTCCTCCCGATCATATTTTTTATCCATCGTCGCGTGGTCAATATGATAAGCATTGCTTTTACCCGAACACATTAGCTTATATCCTTTGCGTATCGCTCTGTAACTCCAATCCAACTCTTCGCTATAGGCTGGACTAAAGTTGATATAATCAAAACAGCCTATATCGTCCCAGGCACTTCGACGGACGAGCATAATCGCCCCGTATAACTGCTCTAATTCAATATCTTCTTTGTTTATAGCAGCATACTCTGGCGTATCAACATTAGAACACACTGCTGCTATTCTGTTGTTTGTTCTAAGCGTCGCCAACGCTGCGTCCAGCCAACCAGCTTGTACCCTGCAATCGTTACTCATATAACACAAGACTTCCCCTTCGGTTTCGGAAAATCCCATATTAAATGCAACAGAAAAACCCATATTTTCTTTAAAAGAAAGTACTCGAGTAATTTTTTTTTCTGCCTGTAACTGGCTGAGTTGATTCACATTATCGGCATCAGTGCTGCCATTATCGATGACGACAATTTCAATCTGAGACATATCGCTATCTTGCCATAGCGATTCAACACATCCCTTTGTCACATCAATAGCATCCCAATTGATCATCACCACTGGGATTTTATTATTCGCCATTATTTTATTCGCCTCAGCCAAGCCCCGGGCCAGTGTGTCACGTTTTTGCTCAGTTTACTCTCATTAAATGGCCAATTGGGCTGGGCTAACTCAAATTCTGGATGCCGCGTGGCAAAATCAGCGGCTGCAGTTTTGGGGTTGTCTTCCTTCCACGAATGGTCTCCCCGCGGCACATCGTGTAATATTTCCATGCTGCCGTCTGTAGCTACTATATAAGACCCTAGGCTAACTAAGCTACAATAAGCCTCCAACTCACGGCCCACGTGGTCTCTGCTGTGATTTGAATCGAGCAGCACTAGCACAGTCCCCGCATCTCCCACAATTTCCTTCGCCTCTGCAACCACACCAGGAGCGGTCGAATCTCCCTCGATTAAAGTAATCATCGAAGACAGTTCATGAACTTCTATCGCTTTGCGGTTATGGGGACGAATCTCAATATCGATCCCAATAATACGCCCTTTTTCCATGGCTTTGCACAAACTCGCATAGAATATAAGTGACCCTCCATGCGCCACACCCGTTTCGACAATCACATCTGGCTTTACGGCGTAAATGACTTCCTGAATGCGCAACATATCATCGGGCAGTTGAATCACTGGCCGACCAAACCAACTAAATGTATACACGTACTTTTCGTTCCAACCCAACTTCAGCCAGTATTCACTGACCAGTTCGAATGCTTCGGCCGAATAAAGCGATAGACGCTTTTCCCCATCAACATCTACGTGTATTAACTCGTTGGCATCAGTATCTATTGTAAGTTTCATCTCAGCTCTCTAATGTTTATTTTTCTGCCACCTGGCGATAGCTTGCTCAAGGCCTTCTTCCAAAGCGTCGCCGCGGACCACTTTCACTTTGTCGACCAAACCACTGCGTACCAATTCACTCTGCGGCACTCCATCACGCACCAAACACACCACATCGGCTTCGGCCTCAATCAACCGACGCACTAACCAACCGCCCACTAGTCCCGTCGCCCCTGTAACAAACGTCGGGCGGCGGCGCCAGAAGTCTTTATTTAATCCCATACTTTCCAAGGTGGCTCCCCGCTCTGCCAGAGCGTTTCCAATAACTTCACTTCTCTCAACGTGTCCATACACTGCCAGAAATCTTCGTGGCGGTAGGCCATGAGTTGACCGTCAGCGGCCAACTTTTCCAACGCGTCTGCCTCTAAGCTTGTTTCGTCGCCCGACAGATAGTCGAATATGCGCTGCTCGAATACAAAAAATCCACCGTTGATCCAGCCCTCGCCAATTTGGGGTTTCTCCGTAAATTCGACGACTTTATCTCCTTCATACACCAATCCGCCAAACCGAGCGGGCGGGCGCACAGCGGTCACTGTCGCAACCTTACCATGATGCTGATGAAACTCGAGTAACTTCTCTATATCTACACTACAGATCCCATCACCATACGTAAGAAAAAAAGGCCCATCATCGAGCCAGGTCTGCAACCGTCGCAAACGTCCTCCCGTATTGGTCCGCTCACCCGTGTCGACCAAATGCACTTCCCAAGTCTCGCTCTCGGGTTTGTGCACTTGCACATCTCCGCTATCTAGCTTAACCGATAAGTCCCCGGCCAACGTGTGATATTCGAGAAAGTATCGCTTTATCTCCTCCCCCTTATAACCGAGGGCTACCACAAACTCATCACTACTAAAATGCGCGTAGTGTTTCATTATATGCCACAAGATCGGCCGCCCACCAATAGGCACCATAGGTTTGGGAATCACCTCTGTTTTTTCTGCCAAGCGCGTCCCCAACCCACCCGCAAGAATGACCGTCTTCATAGTTTTACCTTCCCCTTACTCACGCCACTCTCGAAGGTTTCAAGCGGCGCCATACTCCGGCTGTTATACGGCGTCCCTGTCGATATGACCAAGCTCCAGCCAACAACAGAGTTTCTTTATTTATATGCCCTCTTCGCAGCAATTGGCCCAACTCTCTATCCTGAAAATCAGGCAAAAAATAGTAGTCCCTGCGAAACCACGCGCGCAACTTCTCTGCTTCTATATCACTGCCTGTCGCCGACTCGAGATCAATGCGCAGCAATAACTCATGAATAAAATAATGCGGGTTGACCTCGCCGTTAAAACCTCTGACTAAATGCAGGCCATCGCGCACGAGAGCCGAACTGGGTAGAGCGCGGTGAAGTTGGCGCAACCACAGTGCCTGAATATGCCATCGGCGAATCTTGTGTGAGCCTATTATGCCAAGAAGCTCTTCGATGTGTTTTACCTCAGCTTCCATCGCAAAGAGAAAATGCAATAAAACCGGAACAGGCTGATATTCGGCCGGCATTTCGCTCTCTTCGCACAACAACTCCAGCTCTCTGCCAGCTTCTTCAACCATGCCGACAAAATGCATCTGCAGTGTTAGATCGAGCCTTTTGCTCCACTGTGGTAAGAGCGAAGAAGGGTCTTGTGCCGAACGAAAGAAATGTTTGGTTTGCGCCAGTGATTTTTCAGGAGACAACGGCACGTGTATATCTGTCACTTTTTTATAATCGGGCAATTTTATCAGGGCATCACTGCAAATACGCTGCAACTGCTCCGGAGTCTCTGCCACTACTTCTGGCATGACATCGTCAAAAAGCGTTCTCAATCCCAACGGCACGATAACGAGAGGTAAATCCCGACTTATCGCCTCAAACATCACCTGCGAATTGCCCCGACTAACGACAACATCACTTATGCTTAACGCGTCTTCAATCGGTATTTTACTCTCCATGACCCGAGCGCCAGGCGCAAAATGCCGCACCGTTTTTTCCACATAACGGATATCTTCTGCCGGGTGCGGTTTAACGACTAAACGCACTCCTTGAGGAAGTCCTTTAGACAAAAAATTTAACATCTGTTCGCGCACCCGCAACGTCTCAAAGCTCTCGATGCTGCGCTCTTTTAAAAATCCGAGGATGAGCAGGGCAACGCGTTCTCCGGCTTCCACCCCCAACTCACTCCGTAACAGCGTTTCTCGGTCGCTGGCCAAAACAGTTTTGTTCGTTGAAAAAAAAGGCCAACCCGTATACACTAACTGTTCGGGGCGATATCCCAGTTCGGAAAAACACCTAGCCTCAAAAGAAGACACTACCCCCAATCGATCAACCGGAAGAAAGTAGTGTGTGCTCTCTCCCATATGATTGGCCATTTGATTGACTTCCTCAATGGCATATACGGGGATCGAATGTTGCAGCGCCGCGCGAAATAATCTGCAGCGAAAGGGTGAGGGATAAGCCGTCGAGAGAAAAAGTGCGACGGGTTTGGGCTGCCACCATTCGTCTTTGGGCCACTGGTTATCGTGTAACTCAATGTTAAGGTCCAACTGGCGCACAATTTCGAGCGACCGCAAATGCGCAAGTTCCTGCCCCAGTAACGAGACGAATGTAAATTCGGGAAGAGCTTTTTGTAAAATACTCTGATTATATAAATGAGTTAGCCCCGCCGTAAACGATAAAATTCTCATATCATCGCTTAGGCAACGTCATATTTAAGAACCATAACGCTTGTATATAGGATCATCTGCCATGAGTATCTCCACTGCCCTGCGATCGTCTTCCGTATCGACCGATTTTGTGGCAAAGGGCGAATATACCATACGTACAGTACGACCATGTTCAATGGCCCGCAGCATCTCCACCGACTCGGCCAATTCTAGCGGGGTGACGGATAATTCATTAAAGGCGAGTAGATCGGCTTTGCGAAATGGGAAAACGCATACTTGTCGATAGCGCCCTCCGGTCACATTACTTTCCGTGCGCAACTTTTCCGGGTGGAAGCTGGACGGTATTGCGCTCCTCGACATATACAGCGCATTCATTTGCAAATCGCAAACAACCTTTATTTCGTTGGCGTCCTGCCAGTGTTCATCTTCAAGATCTCCGGCCAAATTAACACAAAATATCGAGCTGTCTACGAGCAATGGTTTAACGGCTAAATCGAGCATGTCGGGGTGCATCAAGGCCTCGTCGCCCTGCACCACCACCACGATGTCGTCGTCAGCCAACTCCAGCTGTTTACATGCTTCAGCGACTCGCAAACCGGGGCGCGAAATATCCGGGTCCGTCATGATAGCCACGCCACCAAAAGACTCCACTTCGCTGCGAATTTCTTCGTCACACGTGGCGATAAAAACTTGATCGACAATTTCGGATAAAGAGCAACGGCGATACACGTGTTCTATCATTGTCAGTCCGTTAATTCGGCACATCGGTTTGCCGGGGAAACGCGAAGACGCCATGCGCGCCGGGATGCCAACAACTATTTGAAGGTTGGACATAGTTCAATCTCGCTATCTATAAAAGCCGCATTATTAGCTGGCGACAAATTCAATGCCATATTCCACACCAAGTTGGGCAAAGTCGTCATAGACTATATCCGTCACGGGAATGCCATCTTTGCTGCGCTCGGCGCTCGTTATTTTTTCTGGGTCACCAGCGACCATCACGGGCTTTTTCGGGTCGGCAGCCGGTTCGTTCCTCAGTTCATTTATAAGGGTCTGCACGCGCTGCTTAAACTCGTCGGCGTCATCAAAAACATCGATGCGCATAGCCATAAAAAAATGACCGAGATGGCGTTGGGCTTCAATCGGTCCGACAAACATCGGTATGATATGGGGGCCAAAAGGCATCCCTCCTAAGACACTGCACAGCATCTCAACCATTACCGATAGGCCATAACCTTTGTAATTAGCAGCGGGAAAAAGACCTGCTGCTTTATGTGGGTCTGTCGTTTCGATACCATCTTCATCGACGCACCACTGCGCTTCCAAAGGCAAATTCTCTTCCCGGTGCTGCAACACTTTATTCCACGTTACCCCGCTAGTGGCCATGTCTAGACAAAATGGTTCTTCGGCGGCGCAGGGGGCGGCAAAACACAGGGGGCTATTGCCCATAAAACGCCGCTTACTGCCGGTTGGAACAACAAGTGCGTCCGTATTGGTAAAGCTATAACCGATCATATCGTGCTGCGGGGCCATCAAAGCGAAAAATGCCGCAGCGCCGAAATGAGTAGATTCTCGCACGGAAACTGCACCGATTCCCGCATCCTTCGCCAATTCTATGGCACGCTTCATGCCCTCCACGCCCGCCGTGTGACCAAAAGTGTGGTCAGCGTGTAAACGCCCAGTCCCGGCCGCAGTCTTGTCAAATTGAAAATTGGGATTGGGATTGATGCGGCCAGATTTCACGGCGCGTAGATAATGGGGCAGCAGGCGTATGCCGTGCGAGTCTACACCCCGCATTGATGCGTGCAATAAACCGTCCACAACGGGGGTGGCTATTTTTTCGCTTATGCCTGCGGCCCCCATGATCCCCATCATGAATGTCTGCAGCTTTTCTTCTTTTATTTTTCTCATAAAATTAATCGTCTCTTCAGAGTTAATTGATTTGCCTTAAATTCGCCGCCCATTTAAGAGCGCCTCCATCGATCTTACATCACGGTCAAAATTTTGCGTGGCAAACTCGCCTCGTTTTGCAGCCACGCTTACAAAATCGGCCTGCGCGCGCACCAGCGAACTCGACCAGGCCTGTTGAAAATTTATCGACCACTGCTCCTGTTGAGGAGGTTTCTTGAAATATCCCCGGTCGTCAAATGTCTCGCGCGGGTAATGTAATGCCGCACCATCGTCGTCGTAAATAAAATACCCCTCTGTCCCCCAGATTTCCATGCGCACGGCGCAAGGAGCGGCGTAGCTATGTCGAATCCTAGCCCACACCCCATTGCCCATAACTAAATTGAGAATTCCAGTATCAACGGCTCCTTCTTTACCCGACAAACAATCCGTATAGATCGTCGAGTCTTGGCAGTCACCAAATAAACTTGACGCATATTGCACGTAGTGAATGCCCGTAGTCTCCAACGGCCCGAGCCCTGTTCCACCCTTGATCCGCCAAGCATTCTTCCACTCGCCGCGGAAGGCCGCCCCGTGCGTGCTGTGCATATCGAACGAAAATATGCGCCCGAGTTTGCCGCTCTTAATGAGCTCGCGCACTAAAATTCCTAAGTCGTGAAACTGAAAGTTGAAGTTTACGCGCATTCGCCTTTTTATCTCGTCGGGCAATTGCAACAGTTTTTCGATCTGTTCTTGCGTATTGACTGCGGGTTTTTCAATCAAAATATACCCAGAGTATTGCCCGAGGTATTCCAACTGTTCCAAGTGCCTGTCGGTGGGACTAGAGACTATGATAATATCCGAATCTATACATTCGGACAGGTCTCCGGTAATCGGTAGGTCGGCAAATTCAATCGGGGCTGACTGGTGGTAATAGACGCGGTCTAAGCTCACCCTAGAGTCTTCTTTGAGCATTTTTATATGTAGACCGGCGTGCTTGCGCAAGCCAATCACAGCTGCACTCATTTTAGCCATCGAGATATCTAGAAAGGGCACCGGTCACAGGGCACGACACAGGACCTCTGTTTATTTGTGTGTTTGTCCCGCAACTGCTGATATTTGTCTCCCGACCAAATATCTCTCAACGACTCTTTTGTCGCATCACCAAAGGCCAAAAGAGACTTGTAGTCAAAGTCGCAAGGGTTACACGTTCCATCGTACCACACGTATATGCGTTCATATAGCAATTTGCAGATATTCTCTTTCTGAAACATCGCATTACCATAGCTGTCCCAGCGCGGAATTTCCTGGCGTATCGTCACGTGGTCTACATACTCAGACCAAAATTCTTCCATCTCTTCCGGACTCTGCGTATCCTCTACAGCCACGCCGGCAATACGCGTCGACGTGCGATGATTGGGATAGTGTTTTTCCCTTATATCGTTGAACATTTTTATATTGTTGTGCACTTCGTCAAAGTTGCCCTTCACTCTAATATTTTCGTAAGTCTCTTTAGTGCAGGCATCGACGGAAAGTGTGACCGTAGCCACTTCGGCTGTGAGAATATCGTGACAGAGTTTCTCTGTAAAACGGGTGGCATTGGTATTAATTTTTATATCTAGAATGCCCTTGTCGTGTATGTATAGGAGCATATCGCCAAAGCGTTTGTGCAGCGTAGGTTCACCTCGCGAGGCCAGCGTTATAGCATGGCATTTATTTTCGGCGGCCTGATCGACCACAGATGTAAAGAGCTCCCAAGGCATAACACCCATATACTTCTTGTCTCCAGAAAACGATTTATCCACCTGAAAACACATGACGCAACGAAGATTACAGGCCGATGTGGGTTCGATGCAAAGGTGCACTGGAAAGGCGCCGATCTTTTGCCTCACGGGATACACTTTAAACTTATAGCGATACATCAGGTAGTCGACCCATATCTCCTCTTCGTGACACTTCAGCCAATCGTATTCGTGCGGCGTGAGGGTAAAACGGGGGAAATCGAGGTCGATAAAGTCGTTATAAGGCACTTCCTTTAGGTCGTCATACAGATGACTAAGTTCAGCAAAATCATCCTCGGAAAATGATCTCGAACGATTTTTCAACTCCCCGGCAATCAAGCGTTGGGCTGAACTATAAATGTCGGCAATATCGGCCGGTGCTTCACTATTGAGGAACTGCAAGTTTGAAGCGCCGTATATATTAGATTTCATAGTGCAATTCCCCATCTGCCTTTTCTGCATTACTGCTTTGGGCATTAAATGTAGTGTGCAAAATCGCCAATTCGACCACTATGACTTAACCGACTTAAAATATTCAAGCGGCTTGTTTTGGTTTTCTTTTAAGGAAGCCAACAAATATTCGCACATGCGAATATCTTCTTCTCTCTTAATAATAGTGGAAGACAGCCGGCTAACCGGGTAAAAACCCACGCGCCCAAACAACATCGCATACCCCTTGTCTCGATAATGCGCAGTAAAAGACTCGGTCTTCCAAACCATTATCGAATAGACAAAACGGTCGACCGGGTCCAAGTCCTGGGTGCGAGCGAATTTTTCGTCAAAGTCATAATTTAATGGCCCACCTTTATAATTGCAGTGTACTTGTTCTTCACGCGTTGTTACCAGACTATCCAAATCTTCTTTTTCGAAGTGCGTAATGATTTCTCTTACTTCACTGCTCGGTTGCAGGGGCGCGATGGAATTCACCCACGCAATTATATCGGTGGGATTGTTTTCTATAAAGTCATTAACCACGTCATCCGATTGAGTCTCAGAGGTGGCAAGTTGTTCCGGACGATGATAAAAGTCAATTCCGTATAGATCCGCGATCTCAGCAAAAACCTCCCCTTCTGAATTGATGACGATCTTATCAAAAACCCCCGACTCCTTAGCCGCTTTTATCGCATGACCTATCATCGGCTCACCATCCAGCATAATGAGATTTTTCTGCGCCAAGCGTTGGCTGCCCATGCGGGCGGGGATCATCGCGGTAGTATGTTTGCCGTTTAACATAGTTTTACCTTTCTCATCACTCCAATGAGATATTAATCTACTTCGTTTTGTAATAAGTTCGCCAAGATCGTCTCAATTGCTTCAATTTTATCTTTTGGTAAGCGGAACTGATCGAAGTGGGTTTCATTTATAGATGGCAGTAATGAAAAGATATCCTCTATACCACTTTGCAAATCATTCACATCGGCAATAGCATATATAGGTGATACCGGCAATTCAGCCGCTGTATTATAAATAGGTGATTCTAAATATTGATAACGCCCCTGACCTCCATAGAATACCACAGGGATATTATGGAGCAGTGCCTCTTCTATGGCCGTAGTTGCAAAACTAATCATGAGATCGGCGACACTGAGCACATCCATAAACGATCGGTCAATTACCAATCTAATCTTATCGGAAAAGGGCACGATTTCGCGTAATACATTCTCGGAAATCATATCAGAGGGCTGGAATTTTACGATAAGCACAACATCTTCGAGAGCCTCAACGGCCTTTGCGATCTCGCCAATATTGCGAACGTATTCATTATGTGTTTCATAGGTGCAGAAACGTGGAGTGGGGCCTCCTTTGGGGGTGCTCGCATGCAAAAGAACGCGACTGTATTTCCCACCTGCAATTTCTTGTCGCAGGGCCATACTTTCGCCGCTGCGATTTATGGGCCTGGATCCCCAAGTGAATGGCTCCGTGTACAGCGGCTGAGTATTTCCGCCAAACATCTCCCGATGGTTTTCCTGTAGCTGGGACGGAATCGCAATGTGGGAATAAGTCGACTGGTATTTCCCCATTGATTGCTGGTAAATCTCCCCTTTTTCCGCTGCATTTTTGGGCAAGGTTAGCGCTCCGTGAAACAGCATAACGCTGGGGACTGAATGTTTGTCGCAAACCGCCCCGATGAGGAAGTCTTCGATTAAATCACCAGCCGACAAAAAAAGCTGCGGGGTTTTTTTGTTCAACGAGCCGTCCAAAGCCAGAATATTGCGCACCGACTCCAGCATAGACCTCTTGACCCCATGCTTTATTTTTTCCGCTATCTCCGCGGCAAAACACACACCTCCAGAAGAAAATACATCGACGGCGCGTTCAACGTCCTCGGCCAACAGGTCACATCGCTTCGCAATGGATACTAGTAGGGGGTGTTTTTCACTGATTTCAGTGGCACTCCATCGATTATTCAGGCTGCCATCAAAAACCCCGTCGGTCAGCCCATCCAACAAATACACTTTTTTCAACAAACCGACTCGACGCATCCGCTGCACAAATGCAGCCATGCCATACATCCCCGTTGATGCTAACGAATACGGCTCGTCGATTTTTTTTTGCCGCGAAACAAGGGGGATTTTTTTGCCAACTCTACGCACCCAGTCTTTTATCGAGCTTGTTAGGGATGTACTGTCCGCCGTAATTCCATCCGATCTACTAACCATATGAGGTCGATAAACCAATCCGTTTCCCAGGCAAAACCCCTCGGTCAATCGGCCTAATACTCCATCTTCTCCGTCCACAAGAGAAGCCCCCAAACCTCGGGCGCTAATGGGTCGGGGCTGAAAGGCCAGAATAGACTTCAGGTCAAATTTTTTATTGCAACTATCGAGGATTTCTAACATCCACAAATTGTACTGGACAGACCAGAATACAAAGTAGAGTAACGTTTCGGCCACTCCCCACTCCCACTCTTTGGCTTCGGGAAACCGCGCATTTTTACGCAACCATGCCATCAACTCTGCACTGCGATGACTCAATCCTTCGCGCTGTTGGGGGCTGAGAACATCTATTTCCGTGATAATGGCACTAGATGCAACACTGCGTCGACGCAAAAGTGACTGTGACTTCGGATCCAACGCCAGCCAGATGTCATCGGAGCCATCTTCTGGTTGTTGTACAAAACCAGCAGACCAATAATCGAGTATTTTAAGTTCGTGCAAATTTCAGCTAACGCACAGGGCAATTAAGCCTGTTCGGTCGGCGCCCTTTCCGTCTCGCCCAATTCTTCGTCGTAATCGCCGTAAAACATATAGCTAGCAAGACATTCGGCTTTGAGTTGGTCATATAGTGCATCACCCTCGGGCGTAAGCGCTTCTGCTTTTTCAATTTCAGGCCAACGGTCTCTAGGCATTTTGGAGTACAGCACAAAACATCTTCTCAACCCTTCAATCGCTTCGGGGGTGAACTGCGGCATATTTAAAGCCGATAATCCCATAACGCTACCGACGATCTGATCAGGTTCAATTAGCCCCATATCATTACATACTTTGCGCAATGGCGTCCCGGCAAAAGGCACGAAGGTATACGAATTAATCCCATCGGATTTAAATCTGCGGTTGAGCTCCACCGTCTCAAAAGCCAACTCTCTCGTCTCCGTAGGAAAACCAACCATATTGTTAACGCTAATGGGGATTTCGTAATCGCTTATGATATTTAGACGTTCCACAATAAGATCGTTTTTCACTCTTCTCTTTAACATGGTCTCGCGAAATTTTTCATTTCCGTGCTCTACCCCAAACCCAATACGCAGACAATTGAGTTCTTTTAGTTTGGCCACCTTCTCTTCACTTATGGTTTCGGTGCGCGTCTGAATCCAGAACGGCAACTTAAACTCGGAATACATTTCGCAGAATTCCTCAAATTCACTGTCACTCCAAGCCAAAAAGGTCTCCGCCCAAAAGTAAATAGAGTCTGCTTGGTATTCGTCAACAAAGTGTTTGATTTCTCGATGGATGAGGTTGATGCGCTGCTTGCGGAAAAACTTAAAACCCTGGTCCCGATTCATATTCATTGTGGCCGGCGCATTGCAATAAGCACAAGTATAAGGACATCCTCTGATAGTAGTGACGGGCAACATGCGCCAAATCTGGCCTTGCATCGGCCGATAATAGATATCGTCATCAAAAATGGAAAAGTCCGGCAGAGGCAACTCCGACATATCGACAGGCGTCGGCATTGGATTACGCTGAAAAGTGTCGTTCCCATCGACCCAACACAAACCCTGCGTGTCGTGCACATCTTCTCCTCGCTCCAGTTTCCTACACAGTTCCGACACAGTGTACTCGCCCTCACCGACGAGACAGTAGTCAACCCCGCCGTTCGACTTCCGAATGGATAGCTCTGGAGCAAAAGTGGGAAAAGTGCCACCTGCGACGACGGGTGGGCGGCCTTTACCCAATGCCGAGAGCATGGGCACGGCGATGGGATACATATCCTCTGTGAAAGAAACGGCAATTAAATCTGGAGAACTCTCTTGAACTTTTTCCGCGAAGTCTTGACACACATCCGAATAAATGAGATTGGTCGTATTAAACTTCTCATCATATGGCCGAGCGTTGAGGTTATCCGACTTTTCCTTGTATACATTCATCACGCCAAATAGCTCTGCGTAATTGGTCGTGTTAAACAGGTCGACCTCATGGCCATCTCTTTTTAGGATCGCATTAAATAGACCATAAGCCGTAGGCAAAGTTTTTACACCAGGCAAATTCGGATAAAGAAATAGAACTTTCATTTAATCTCTCCTGTGGTTTCAGCTCTGAAGTGCACGTTTAGTGTTTATAGTTTACCGTGTTGAAAGACATCGTTTGGTGATCGAAATTCCAGTGCTTTTCTGGGTCGGTCATTGAGTCGGTTTTCAGCTCGCCGAATTTTAGCTTGAGTGATCGTCTTAAAGTTAGTGCCCTTAGGGAAATACTGTCGTAATAGCCCGTTGGTGTTTTCGTTGGCCCCGCGCTCCCAGGCACAATATGGGTGGGCAAAATAGACCTTGGCCAGTAGAGCTTTGGCGACTCTTTTATGTTGGGAAAATTCGTTTCCGTTGTCCATCGTCAGCGTATGGACCTGACCTTTGATCTCACTTAATGCCCCTATGATTACATCGGCGACGTGATCGGCATGCTTGGAGAGGACGGGCTCAATGCGGGTGAAGCGAGCTTTTCGATCTACCAGAGTCAACAGGCCCCCTCCGCCGTGACCGCCCATCATCAGATCGACTTCCCAATCACCGATTCGAGTCTTTTCATCGACGATAGCGGGACGGTCATCAATGGAAACCCGGTGGGGGATTGAGCCTTTATACGCCGCTTTGGACGAAACCCGCTTCGGTTGTTGGTGTTGGCGCAAGTGGGTATGAAGTCGACCTCGGCGGTCTCGATCCATATAGATATGCTGGTAGATTCGCTCATGTGATATAGAGAACGGTTCGTTTTTCCCGAGCCAGCCGGCAATCTGCTCAGGGCTCCACTCGTGGCGCAGTTTGCCCTCAACTATACGGCGACCCCGCCCGATCCACTTGAGTGGGCGACTACGGTCTGTCCGTCGTTTTTGACTGCGTTGATGAGCGGCTTGAGGATAATATCCGTTGGGGCTTCGGTTTCGTTTTAATTCGCGTGAAATCGTCGTGCGATGCACACCGACAATCCGAGAAATCTGCGTGGGACCCTGGCCGACTTTATGCAACACGGATATTTCGTACCTTTGGGGTAGGGTCAACTGAGTATACTCCTTCATAAGCTCCTCCTCGTGGGGTGGGTGAAAAGACAAAGGAAATATACCGGTTGGCCTTTGTTTTTTCACGCACCGCCAAAGGTGCACTTAGAAGTTGAATCCACAATTATAGGGTTGCCAGGGGAGCCCCCCGAAATCGTTGACAGAACATGGCAGTTTATTAGTGAGACGGCCCCTGACTTGGTGTACCTATCTTTATTTACTATAAGGCCAGGTACCGAGGTTTATAATAATCCCAAAAAATTTGGCATCAAGAAGATCCGTATGGATTGGGATAAAACCATGCACATGCATAGTCGTTACGAACGAGAGAAGCCGACTTTAACATTTGAGTATGATGAGCAGACTCCCTGGGGGAATGGTTTGGATGAAGATACTATAGTTGGCAATTACTTGGAACTACAGGATAGACTTAGAGATCACGACTTACAGTCGTTGTAGTTACGGGTGGGCAAAATATACTGTGGTCTGTAGAGCGGCGAATGAAGGGGAGATTATCCTTGGTCGAAAAATAACTATCGGCGAGACCATCTTTAAGTGACGGAGAATTTGGGGTGAATAGATCAAAAGGGAATTATTAAATGACTGAATGGCAGTTTGCTTTTTCTGGGCCTATACTCTGTGGGGCTGTTATTCATAGGGTCGGTGAGGAACTTGTAAAATTGGGAGGGAAGTGCCCTCTAATCGTGACTGGGGCTCGGATTGCGGAATCTGGGATAGTCGAACAGGTGCTCGAATCCTGTAAAGCTGCAGGCTTGGAATCTGTTGTCTATCAGGTAGATCAAATCAATCCCACGGACGAGGATGTGTATAATGGTATGCGCGTATACCAAAGTGCATGCTGCGATGCTGTTATCGCCTTAGGAGGGGGGAGTCGAATAGATGCAGCAAAGGCTATCCGATTGATGGTTTCCCATTCTGATAAGCTAGAGAAATATTACTTTGATATTGGAGGAATTGTGCCCCTCCTATCGGGTATGCCCCCACTAGTTTGCATCCCAACAACAGCTGGTTCGGGGAGCGAAGTTTCCCGGGGCGCTGTCATTACCGATACGAAGGAAAAGCGGAAGCGGCTGATCGCAGGGCCGGGTATGATGTCTACTCTGGCCATACTTGATCCGGGGCTTAGCGTCTCTCTATCCCCACAGCTTACGGCTGAGACGGGTTTAGATGCTTTATCACATGCTTTGGAGACTTTTGTAGGCACCAACTATAATCCTTTTGCTGAAGGGTTGGCCCGTCAGGCAGCAAAACTTATTTACACTTATTTACCTCAGGCTGTTAACGATGGTGGAAATTTGGAGGCGCGGAGACAGATGCTCATTGGTTCAGCTATGGGCGCATTGGGATTTTCTAAGGGTTTGGGCGTGGTCCATTCATTGGCCCATCAATTACTACACATCCCTCACGGTTTGGCTATTTCTATCTTGTTGCCATACGGGATGGAATTCAATATAGATGTGGTGGCTGATGGGTATGTAGATTTGGCGTTGGTGATGGGAGTGGTGGAGGAGGATGTTTTCAATCGAAAAGAGATGGCGAAAAGAGCTATAGAAGCAGTAAGGTCGTATTCCAAACGGTTTGATCTACCAGAGAGACTATCTGATGTTGGAGTAGTACGTAAGGATCTTACGCGGATGGCGACGGGTGCCATGCTTGACCACTGCCATCACACCAACCCTAGACCATGTACGGAGGAGGATATGCTGGTGCTGTTGGAACGGGCGTTCTAAGGACGCTTGGAAGGTCGACAGTTTCAATTCAGAAGGGATTTGTTGGGCTTTGTTGCACGACTCCGTTACAAGTTAGTTTTCCGTTAGGTGATTCGTTTTCAGTCATCCACTTCTACCTTGTAAGCTTGGGGCATTCCGAGGTGGGGCATCCGGTTAAGGATTTTGCACCCCAAGCGAGCTTCGACTTGTTGTCTCAGAAAAATGCGTGCTCGTAGTTTCGGTCCCATGATACGCTTGTAGCGCGCTATGCTCGTTTCAGCCAAAGAGCGACGATGATATCCGGTGTGTTGTTTCCATCGTTTTCGGCCCTGTTGTCCTATGGCTTTACCCGCTCATTGCGGGCTTGAATGTGGCGATAGTGTCGTTTGGCCTTTCGTTCACTGGCATGGCGCTTCGGCGGAATCACGGCGTTGATCGGCTCGATCCCTTGACCTGGGATAGGCCAACACTTGATGGACTTTCCACCGATTATAGGCACCATCCCCATAGCACCGCGCTACGGCTTGAGGGATCTGGCGCAACAGCGGCTTGACCTGCGAGGCATCGTCGGTCCCGGCCTCGGTCAACGTCTGCGCCACGACCTCCCCGGTATCAGCATTGATGCCTAGGTGCTGTTTGCGCCAGGTCCGACGTTGGGCCCAGCCATGCTGTCGGACCTTCCATTCGCTCTCGCCATAGACTTTCAACCCAGTACTATCGACGATCAAATGGATCGGTTGTTTGCTGGGCTCGACCAGCAGGTCCACCGCCAAGTGGGCTTGCCGACGCGACAGGGTCGAGTAATCCGGGGACGACAACGCCAAGCCCATCAGCGACAGCAGCGAGTCGACAAAACCTTGCCGTCTGGCGCAGGGGCAGGTTAAACAAGAGGCGAAACGTCAGCGCCGTTTCTCAATCTCATTTTATTGTATCTCGCCCCAATAGTTAAGTCTTTGCATCGTTCGATTTTATGCGAGAGTGATTTAAGCACGATGGAATGGGATGGATGTTGATTACGGCATTGGATGAATGGAATAGATTTGAGCAGCAATTAACCAGTATGGGGTTAGACGAAGAACGAATATGGCGTATTTCTTAACTAACTCGAGGTTTAAAGCGAGTTCTTGCTCGTTATGTGTAACGGGGGATGGGCTTTTTTATTCTGTATGTCGATTAGAAGAGCTGATATAATGGTCGTTCGGCAGCGACACTTTGTACTTCTCGATCGCGATGGCACTTTGATAATGGAAAAACACTATTTGAGTGACCCTGCTCAAGTTGAATTGATACCGGGTGCTGTTACGGGGTTGAAACGCTTGAGTGATTGGGGGGTGGGATTGGTTGTCATTACAAATCAATCGGGCATCGGACGAGAAATGTTTACTCAAAACAGACTGGTTGAAGTTCACGACCGGATGTGTAATTTATTGCTGGATGAAGGTATATCATTAGATGGGATCTTCTATTGCCCGCATTTGCCAGGTGATGGGTGCGAGTGTCGAAAACCTCGGCCCGGCTTGATAAGGCAGGCTGCTCAAAAATTGCATTTTGACCCAGCATCTAACTTTATGATTGGCGATAAAGTTTGCGATGTCGATGCTGGTTTGTGCAGCGGCGCCACTAGCTTTCTCGTGCGCACTGGGTATGGGAAGTCTGTGGAAAAAGAGGGAAGTTCTACACCTGATTATATCGTCGATGATGTGGATGCGGCGAGTTTGATCATCGGTGATTTGATAGGTTGTAATAAATTTGCTGATAATTAAGTAGGGGGGAAATGTTAAGATATTATTGGAATATCGTTCTCAAACACCATCTTAAACAGATCGTTTTTGTGGCGCTTATTTCGACGGTGGGATCATTTTTTGAAGTCGCTGGAATTGGCCTGTTGGTGCCTTTGATTGGCCTTGCATTAAAAAATCAGGGCGGTGACAGTGCGGAGATTGATGCGATTAGGAGCATATTAGAAAAATTATGGATTTTCGAAAGAGAGGAGGATTTATTTCTCGCTCTGCTGGCTATAATTATTTTTTCCATAATTTTTAAAAATCTATTCGATTTGGTTCGCCAAGGGTGGCTGACGCGTGTCTCAGTCGGTATAGCTCATAAATTTCGCAAACGCCTTTTTCTCTCCTACTTAAAAGCTCCTTATATCGAAGTGTTGCAACAGGGCCGCGGAGCGATTATTCGCAATATAGAGGAAGTTAGTGCCGGAATCGAATTAGTTGTTCTGACGGCGGGGCATAGCCTGTATGCCCTTGCTTATGTCTGCATATCATTTTCACTGTTGTTGTATCTGTCTTGGTGGGCTACAATCGGCATTGGCAGTTTGGCGGTGGGGGGAGTGTTCCTGCTGCGGAGATTGTTTGAAAAACGAGCCCAGGCAATTGGAGCCGAGTCGTTTGACCTCAGTAGGCACCGTGCCGGGTTGATCATAGATGCGATTGATGGTGTGCGGTTAATCAAAACGCACAACCGAGAAGATGTCTTCGGAGAGAAGTTGTCTTCTGTGCAGGATCCACTGCTGCGGTTGCGCACTTTGGCAGCCGTTTATTCGCAGGCATCTATGGCATTTTTCGAGATCCTGGGCATTTTATTAGTTGGTTATGTGATGTCCATTGCGCTTCTTTTCCCTGCTCTGGGAATCAGTTTACCCGTACTGGCAGCCATGGCTTTTGCCTTGCGGCGTTTGCAGCCCAACATTGCTAATGTCAACAGCAATTTGATTCTATTGGGCCAGAATCTTGCTAAGGTGCAATCGGCGGATATGGCTCTCAATCGATTACCCCAAGAGCAAACGGGGGGAGAAGCATTTGATCCAAGCTCGCTAAAACAGATTCGATTGGATGCCCTTTCTTTTTATTATCCTGGCGGTAAAGACAATTTTGCTCTACGCGATATAAATCTAACTTTTCGCTGTGGAGAAGTAACGGCATTGGTCGGCAAAACCGGTGCCGGAAAAACTACGATTGCCGATTTGTTGGCCCGTTTATATGAACCGATTGAAGGTTGCATTCTTGCCGACGAGAGAGATATACGCGAGTTAAACCTCTCTCAATGGAGGAGAAATATCGGTTATGTAGGGCAAGATCCGTTTCTGTTTAATGGTTCATTTTATGAAAATATCTCGCTTTGGGAGCCCACCTGCACAGAAGAAGATGTTGAGCGAGTCGCTCGTATTGCCCATGTGCACGATTTTGTAGAAAGTCTGGGGGCAGGATATGATAGCATGGTCGGCGATAGGGGGCTGCAGCTTTCGGGTGGTCAGAGGCAGCGCGTTTCTATTGCGAGAGCATTATTACACAATCCCAGCATTTTAATTTTTGATGAGGCGACAAGCGCTTTGGACAATCTCACAGAGCAAGAAGTGCACGAGGCTATAAGCCGCTTGCGCGAGAGTTCAACGGTTATTGTCATCGCGCACAGACTGCGAACAGTGCAGGATGCCGATCTGGTTGTAGTGTTAGATAGAGGGCGTGTAATTGAGGTCGATTCACATCAGGGGTTGATAGATCGCAAAGGACATTATTTTCAACTTTATGCGGAAGGTTAAATCAAGACGATGCGCATATTAGTTACTGGCGGAGCGGGCTATATTGGATCTGTACTCGTTCCCATCTTGCTCGGCAAAGGGCATCAAGTTACCGTGCTGGACAATTTGATGTTTGGTCAGAGTAGCTTATTAGATTGTTGTATAGAAGACGGCTTTTCAGTCGTGTGCGGTGATTGCCGGGACGAGAGGATTTTGCGCGATTTAATGAAAAACCACGATCTCATTATTCCGTTGGCCGCTATGGTTGGTGCGCCGCTTTGCGATAGGGATCAAGTCGCCGCTCGTTCGGTCAATTTAGATGCTGTGAAAACATTGCTATCTTTGCGGTCAAAAGAGCAGCGCATTCTCTTTCCCAATACTAATAGCGGTTATGGTATTGGTGAACAGGGAGCTCACTGCGATGAAGAAAGTCCATTAAACCCGATCTCTTTATATGGCAGGACAAAAGTGGATGCCGAACAGGCTATTCTCGAAAAAGGTAATGCGGTGTGCTTTCGCCTCGCTACCGTTTTTGGCATGTCGCCTCGGATGCGTCTTGATCTGTTGGTAAACGATTTTGTCTATAGGGCATTGCACGATCGCACCGTTGTTGTTTTCGAAGGACATTTTAAGCGCAACTTCATTCATATTTGCGATGTCGCCCGCGCTTTTGTATATGCATTAGATGAGTTTAGTCAGATGAAGGATCAGGTGTACAATGTGGGTTTAGATGACGTCAACTTATCCAAGCTGGAATTGTGCTCAAAAATCAAAGAACACCTGCCCGACTTTATTTATATGGAAGCCCCAATAGGCGAAGACCCAGATAAGCGAGATTATATTGTCTCTAATGCGCGCATAAGAGACAAGGGATTTGCCCCCCGCTATTCTCTCGACGATGGTATCCGCGAATTGATAAAGGGGTTCACAATTATTCGCAATAGTCAATATTCCAATGTGTGATGTCGCGTAAATGGACTCTATCGTTTTAGTCGGAGGAAAAGGCTCTCGCCTGAAATCAGTCTTGCCCGACTTGCCTAAGCCGATGGCGTCCGTGGCGGGGCGACCGTTTTTGGAGTGGTTGTTATTTTACTTACGCAGCCAAGGGATAAAACGCGTAGTTTTGGCTACTGGTTACAAGCATGAAATGATAGAAACACATTTTACAATTGGTAGCCATTTGGGCTTGGACATTGTATATTCTCAAGAATCGATTCCCTTGGATACTGGGGGAGCGGTTCGCCTAGCTCTTGAAAAGACGCGTGGAGAACGCGTTTTAGTTGTCAATGGGGACTCCTTTTGTCCTTTTGATCTTGAGCACATGAGCCGAGTCGGTAGTAATAAAAATGCCGATGGGCTCATGTGGTTAATACCCATTGAAGACTGTAGCCGCTATGGCGCTGTCGAAATGGATAACAACGATGAAATAACTGCATTTGTCGAAAAGAGAGCCCAGCCGCACGCCGGCCTGATCAATGCTGGTGTTTATATGTTTTCGCAGGAGATTTTGCGCGAACAGCCACTGCATCAATCGCTCTCTTTAGAACGGCAGATTATTCCCAAATTAGTGGGCAAGGGGTTGTTTGGCATAAGAGGAATTGAGCCTTTTATCGACATAGGTACGCCTGAATCTCTGGCTTCTGCCGAAAGTTTTATACATCAGATCTTTCTTGAGGGCGAGCTTTTGTTAGATGGGACATAGGGCACTGTTTTTCGTTGTCAGTTTACGACGCTAATTTGGTTCTATCAATCTCTGACGACAGTAATATCTCGATGTGTACTAATTGATGCCTCGGTTTGTATATTGCTATTGAGAAAGTTGAGAAATGCACGGACTTCGATGTTCTCTTTATTTGATTTATGGAAAGTTGAAAGTAAAATAGATGATTGTATGTAGGACTCCTTTTCGGATATCTCTTTTTGGTGGCGGTACTGATTACCCCAGTTGGTTCAAATCGCATGGCGGAGAGGTATTAGCTGCTTCTATCGATAAGTATTGCCATATCAATTGTCGGGAATTACCGCCATTTTTTGACCACCGATATCGAGTCGTATGGTCAAAAAATGAGTTGTGCAAAACGATAGACGAAATCTCTCATCCTGCCGTTCGTGCCGCTTTAAATTATATGGACATAAACTGTGGTGCCGAGATATTTCATATTGGTGACTTGCCAGCTCGGAGCGGTATTGGTTCAAGCTCTTCATTTGTAGTATGTCTCTTACATGCTTTGCATGCAATGAAAGGGGAGATGCCGTCTAAACGCGAGTTGGCCCTTGAAAGCATCCATATTGAACAAAATGTATTACAAGAGACCGTCGGGTCTCAAGATCAGTTCTCGGCGGCGTACGGAGGATTGAATCACATCGTTTTTGATAAGAGTGGTGAAATTTCCGTTTACCCAATGACTTTGCATCGGGAACGCATCTACGAGCTTGAATCTCATCTCATGTTATTTTATACGGGGATCCAACGGACTGCTTCTGAAATTGCTTCGGAATACGTCCAAGACTTAGAAGACAAGTCTCGGCAACTACAAATGTTGAGTGGTGCGGTGAAGGCAGCCACCAGGATTCTTAGTGAAAAACAAGATATTGTCCAACTGGGAGAATTGCTTCACGAGACGTGGTTAATCAAGAAGAGCTTATCCGCAAAGGTTTCGAATCCGCAAATAGACGACATATATGAATTGGCGCGTTCTGCTGGTGCAATTGGTGGTAAACTGACCGGGGCCGGGGGAGGTGGCTTTTTTTTGTTGTTTGTTCCTCCAGAAAAGCATCCTCAGGTTTTATCTAAATTAAATAAGCTGATTCATATCCCTTTTGCTATCGAATATTCAGGTAGTCAAGTCATTTTCTACAGTTCTGAAAAGAGGTCTTTATAATGAGTTTGATTGGACGTCAGAAACGTTTCGATGAAATGTGTGATAGGTTTTTATGTGAGAAGCCTAGAAAGCTATTGGCTGTATATAAAATTCCGTCGCCGATGTTTGCGGCCTTACAGGCTGCGTCCATGTTCTTTATTTCGAAATGTCTGACCGGCTGAGAAATACTTTTAGACCAAAATGAGCTGCTCGATCAATTTGTTGAGCAGTTACCCCTGATTGAAAATGTGACGCCCAATGGAAAAATAATGCCCAAGTCTCATTTTATGTTGGAATATAATCTGTTTCTAAGAGTTATTGCGGATATTGTAGATGGGATGGGGGTCCGTGATCTTTTTTCATATTTCCGATTGCCAACGCTAAGGTACAAATCGGCATCAGCAAATGAAGAGAATATGGATAGGCCTTATGCCACAGAAAAGCCGCACTTAGAGTCGTGGTTGGGACATTCTAAAAATACGATCACATTTCACATTCCAATTCTGGGAGATGTGGTTAATAATTATGTGAAGCTATTTTCTCCTCCCGATGATTATCAAGAGACTTGGTCAAATCCAATAAACGATTTTCTCATTGGCGAGGAGGTTGCGTCTAAATACATTGCTGCGGATATAAAAATCCAGCCGGGCAATCTGTACCTTTTTGAAGCCGTATCTCTATACGCGACGGTAAGGACGCCTGATGCGGGGGGGAGAATATCTACAGAGATGATGGGGTTATTGAAGGACGAAGCGGATATAGAGGAGTTTGAAGTTGGGGAGAAAACGCGCGAGCTGGATTATCTAATCACACCAGACTCTTTATTGAAAATAGGTCGTGAAGTGCTATTCGGGCCTCGAAATTCTCTATCGGGGGCTATTGAAAAGAAAGTAGACCTTGAGATAGGTGATAATTTATACAGTTTAATTCAAAATTAAAGTCGAAGCTTTTTCGCTTATAGTGGGCTTCTTATCGCTTGGAATATGTGGTTGTGTTGCCTGTCGAACCCTTAAGTGAAAGTTGGATTATTGTTTGCAAAGGAATATTGAGATAATGGATTTAACAATTGCGGTACCAACTTTGAACCGTTCTAAGTTTATAGAACGGCTACTGATTTACTATAGCTCATTGGGATACTCTGGCCGTATTAGTATCGGTGACTCCAGTGAAGAAGTACATCATAGGAGAAATAAGGAGCTGGTTGAACAGTATCAAGGCACCCTCGATATTGACTATTACCATTTTCCGCTCTCGATCAACCCGTTCGAATATATCGGCCAAAACGTGCAGACTAAATATTGGTCGTATTGTGGTGACGATGATGTTCTGGTGCCTAATTCATTAAAAAAATGTGTGCAATTTCTCCAAGATAACCTCGACTATCACCATGCGCATGGACTTGGGACTATATATAAGCTAAAAGAGATTAATGCTGAATATGGGGAAATCGATGTGATCGATTATTACCCTCTAGCGGCTGATCGCTCAGAGAGACCATTAAGCCGGTTAAGGAACCTACTTGCTCGCTATCGCGTGATGCAGTTCTCTGTCCAGAATGTAGATGTCCTGCGGGAACGAATTATCCCCTTTACCTCGCAAATCAAGGATAAGCGTTTCGGCCACGACTTCATGTTAAACACTTTGAGTCTAATTCGGGGGAAGGGGATGGAATTAGACTGCCTGCATTTGTTGCGCCAAATGCATGACATGCGAATCCGATTTCCTGTGACTTGGGAATGGCTGACTGGAGAGGAATGGCTTCCATCTTACAAGATTGTGATTGACCTGATAAGTCGAGACGTTGCTGAGCGCGAAGGCATGAACGAGAGTGTCACGCGCAAAGAGATCGAACGGTTGTTTTGGCAGTGGATATCGCGTAGGGTCGAGCTTGAGACTAGAGGTGAGGCAGAGGTTAATAAGGAGCGAGTGAATGGGATCATTCACAGAATCTGTTCCAAGGTAATCCGAGTTATTGAGGAGCGTAAAAAACGGCCTGAAGCGGGATCGGAGAACTCATATCACGAACGGGTTTCACTGGATAAACTACTTGCCCCCGAGTCCCCGTATCATGCTGATTTTAAGGTTTTTTACGATATTCTATTAACTGAAAAAGTCAGTTGAATTTTCGTCGCTATTCAGACTGGGCAAATGAGTAACTGATGATATGAGATTGCGAAGGTAATTAAGATGCTAAATGAACAAAACCTGCAAAGGCTTGAAGTCGAGCAGATTGCAGATATGCTCGAGATTGATGTTGCCAACATAATGCCTCGATGTCGCGAACTGATCGATGTTTCCAAATTGACCTATACCTTATTGGAAGGAGATGAGCGAGATAAAATAATACTCAGAGTGCTGAAGACTCTTGACGAAGAGTTGACTCGGTCTGGGAAGCATAGACATGTTGCGTGGGAGGACGGTTGGAGGGAAAACCTAGAGATGTTCGTTGAATCTGATTACGATACGGACAAACTGATCCCCAAATATTTTAATAGTGGTAAAACTATAATGAGGATCCGGGGGGATTATATTGACAGAATCCCCTAACTTCGAATACAATCTTCTGAAGATCCTCGTTACGTGGATTGCCGATGAATATCTATCTGGTGTTGATGAAGTTTATGAGTTCGGTTGTGGTCCATCATATCATTTGGTCCACTTCGCTGAATTATACCCATTAAAAAAATACTACGGCCTAGACTGAGCGTCTTCGTCTCAGGAGATTATTAAAGCAATATCGTCCCATTTGGATATCGATATTGTTGGGGAAAAGTTCGACCTATTCGAGCCGTCAGATACCTTTCGGTTGGGGGGTAATTCTGCTGCAATTACTATCGATTCGATGGAGCAAGTCGGGGGACAGTTCGATAAATTCTTATCATTTTTACTGAATAACAAACCTCGAGTATGCATTCATATAGAACCAGTATATGAGGCTTATGATCAGGATAATTTATATGATTATCTGGCCGCTAAGTATTCGGAAAAAAGGGGGTATTTGCGCGGTTATTTGACTCGTCTTGAAGAGTTACAGCAACAAGGCGAGCTAAAGCTGAAAAAGATAAAAAGGTACGGTGGGAATATTTATCACGAAGGGTGGGCTATTATTGTTTGGGAGAGGAGCTAACGATCCTGTCTTTATAGAGATAGGGCCGATCTCTATTGGGGCTTTCACACTGTTGCCTATCGTTATAGTGTGCAGATGGATTTTAGCTTAGTAGGGTAGTACCAATCAAAAGCGCGTTTTCGAAATATGAAATATATTGGAGTAATGAGGAGGAGTAATATGGTTGATACAACAGCGAATACGAATAGTGTGCTATCTTGCGAGCAGCAAGATTTTTACCACAACAACGGCTATCTCACGGTTTCCGGATTGTTGTGGTCTCAACTTCTAAGTGCACCTTTTGCGGTGCGTGAAAAAACAAAGGTCAACCGGTATATTTCCTTTGTCTATTCACCCACCCCACGAAGAGGAGCTTATGAAGGAGTATACTCAGTTGACCCTATCCCAAAGGTACGAAATATCCGTGTTGCACAAAGTCGGCCAGGGTCCCACGCAAATGGCTCGGATCGTCGGTGTGCATCGCACGACGATTTCACGCGAATTAAAACGAAATCAAAGTCCCAATGGGTATTATCCTTAAGCCGCTCATCAACGTAGCCAAAAACGGCGAGCGGGCCGTAGTCACCCATTCAAGTGGACTGGACGCTGTCGCCGTATAGTCGAAGGCAAATTGCGTCACGAGTGGAGCCCCGAGCAAATTGCTGGCTGGCTCGGACGAAACGAACCATTCTCTAGATCCCATGAGCGAATCTACCAACATATCCGTAGGGATCGAGACCGCGGTGGCCGACTTCATACCCACCTTCGCCAGCAACAACACCCCAAGCGGATTTCGTCGAAAACCGCGTATAAAGGCTCGATTCCCCACCGAATTTCGATTGATGATCGTCCCGCTATCGTCGATGAAAAAACTCGAATCGGTGATTGGGAAGTCGATCTGATGATGGGCGGTCACGGCGGAGGGGGCCTGCTAACTCTGCTGGACCGAAAAACTCGCTTCATCCGCATTGAGCCCGTCCTCTCGAAGCATGCGGATCACGTCGCCGACGTAATCATAAGGGCATTGAGTGATCTCAAAGGTCAGATCCATACACTGACAATGGACAACGGAAACGAATTTGCCCAACATAAAAGAGTCGCCAAAGCTCTACTGGCCAAGGTCTATTTTGCCCACCCGTATTGTGCCTGGGAGCGCGGGGCCAACGAAAACACCAACGGGCTATTACGACAGTACTTTCCCAAGCGAACTAACTTTAAGACGATCACTCAAGCTAAAATTCGGCGGGCTGAAAACCGGCTCAATAACCGACCCAGAAAAGCACTGGAGTTTCGATCACCAAACGAGGTCTTTAAACTCGATAAACCATAAACACTAAACGTGCACTTCAGAGTTGAAACCACATGTTCTCGGATACCGATTGCGACGCTTTTTTGCAGCGTATGAAGTTGCATGCTGATGGGGATTTTGCCGCTATATTAAATATGGATAGACTGGACTTTTTATCTGAACAGGCGCCCTTTAGTTCCGAGGATGATATCTGCGAGACGAATCGATTGATGCGCAACCTGATGGGTGCCCCGCGGTTGGTTTCCGTACTCGAGACTCTACAAGGTAATGAGGTTGTGGGCTTGATGAGTCAAATGCTTTTCAAGGAAGCGGGCAGTAAATACGCCGGACAAGCATGGAATCCCCATCAGGACAATAGTTATCCGAGAAATGAGAATAAACAATATCTAACTATTAATTTATTTCTTGCCGATTCAGATATGAGCAATGGCACGTTGTATATATATCCCGGGTCTCATAAAGAAGATATACTCCCATATAAGCCCGTAGTCAGTTATAGAGAGCAGGGAGACGAAATTGGGACCAATCCCGGAAATGATGTAGAAGTACCTACGCAGTATGAGAAGGTGGATGTGGAGTTTAAAAAAGGTGATACGTTCATACTGCATGGGAATGTGATTCATGGATCTTATGCCAATGAGTCTCCCGATCGTTCGAGGCCGCTTATACAGTTTACCTATATTACTAAAGGTGAAGATTTTATTCCGGGTAATACTGCAAAGCGGATGGCAATCTCCCTACATTAAAACAACGTCGCAATTTATATAGGTTTATATATGGAAGTGAATGTAGCCAATCGCGCAATAAGTGCGGATTCTGGTTTTGAGCCCGACCCAGACTTCAGAAACAATTTCCCTCATAGTCGCATCCTCGAAATATTTCGCAAGACTTGCACCAACCGGTTCTTCGAGTACGAAGTTGCCCGAGTATTTGATTCTGGTGCGATAAAAATGCCCATCTATTTGTCGATCGGTCAAGAGCATGTCGCTGCCGTTTTTTCTGAGGTAATGAATGCGCCGATGATTTTTGGTCAACACCGCGGACATTCTCATTATTTGTCCTTTGGCGGTGATATGCGGGCTCTTATCGATGAGTTGCTCCATCGCGAAACGGGTTGTGCTGGTGGGATGGGAGGATCGGCATCAATACACTGCCCCGAAATTGGGATGGTAGGGCACAGCGGTTTAATGGGAGATCAAGTGCCCATCGCTGTCGGTGCTGCTCTTGGTTCAGGGAAGACGGTGCTGACGGTATTTGGCGACGCCTCTGGCGAAGAAGATTATGTTTATGGGGCGATGGGATATGCCGCGACTAAGAAGTTGCCCATGATTTTTCTCTGTGAAGATAATAACCTTTCGATCTTGACTGAAGTCTCCAAGCGTAGGTCGTGGAGTTTGGTCGATGTGGCGCGAAGCGTGGGCATGAAAGCGATCGACCTGGTCGATGATGATCCGTGGCATATCGCACAAGCGGTCAGCGAACTAAAAGATGATATGCCGGCTTTTATTAATGTGCACGTTTGTCGACATCACTGGCATGCCGGTACAGGGGTTGACGGAGAGCCCGAGTGGAATCGTTTCGAATTATTTCGCGAAGCGCTCTGCGATTGCGGGCTCAAAGAAGAGATGCTACGCATTGAACAGCAGGCAAAGGATGAAGTTCAGCGAGTATGGCAAGAACAACTACAGGGCCCTTAGGCTCGTTAAACGATAGAGAAGTAAAATGGCTCTAACTGTTGCGCAAACCATAAGTCAAGCTACACGGACTCACTTAGAAGAAAATGATGGGCTGCTATTTGGTCAGTGTCTTACGGCCGTCGGTTGGGTTGGCGGCACGGTGCCTGAGATGACGGAAGAAGAAGGCATCGTCGAACTTTCTATGGCCGATGTTTCCGGGCCGGGCATAGCAGTTGGAGCTGCATTAGTTGGGCGTCGCCCCATCTACGTTATTCGCTATCAAGGCTTCATGTGGTATAACGCGGCTCCTATTCTCAATTACGCGGCCAAGTCTAAGGACATGTGGGGAGTTCCCTGTCCTATCTGTGTGCGTGCTCTGGCTATGGAAGGTGGCATGGGGCCGGTGGCATCCGCAGCGCATCACGGCATGGTGATGCGCATGCCCGGCATAAGCGTATTCGCGCCCATGACACCTGGCGAATGGTTAGAGGGATGGGAGTGGTTTATGAATCACGATAAGCCCATTTATATGAGTGAGCACCGCCGCAGTTTACTGGTCGACTACGAAATGGAGGACGACTTCAGCGGTCAGCCAGATATCACTCTCTTTCCCATTAGTGCAGCGCGACTCAATGTCGCTCATGCTGTAGAGGTATTGCAAAAAGAAGACATCACCTGTGATGTCGTCCACTTAAAATGGCTTAAACCTTTTGTCACGGAAGAGCGCATGATCGTATCGCTGGGCCGCTCGGGTTTAGGTCTGATTATCGATACGGATTTTGAAGTGGGAGGCCCTTCCCGCGGTATCGCTCATGAATTAATGCTCAATGCGTCTGTGCCGGTTCACGCGTTGGGTTTAGAGGAGCGCTCGGCCGGATTTGCACCTCATTTGGACAATCTAACGCCAACGCCCGAACGCATCGTCGAGCGAGTGCGCGAGGTGGTAGAGCAGCGCGCTTCCCAACGCGTTACTTCCTGACGTTATGCTCTTGAATTTTTGGCTTAAGCCAAGCTCTTCCGATTGTATATAGAATCAGATAAAAGGAGTCCGATGTATTATCAAGGTAAAAATGTGCTCGTAGCTGGAGGCGGTGGCCTCATTGGGCAAAGCTTAATTAAACAATTGCTGGAACAGGGTGCCCATGTGCGCGCTACGCAATATCAGTCGAGATCGATAATTATTGAACACGATCACTTAGAAGTAATTCAGTGCAATTTGAAGGAAGAAGAAGAAGCCATTCCCGTCTTTAAAGATATGGATATAGTTTTTATGACGGCGGCTAAAGTTGGTGGAGCTAAACCGATACACGAAGATCCCTCGAGCCTAATCATGTACAACTTGGATTTGCATGCAAAATTGATTTCGTATGCCGCGCGAATGAAGGCGGATAAATGCTGTTTTGTCAGCAGTAGCTACGTCTACCCGGATACGAGGGAAGCCAATGTGGAAAGCGAGGGGTTTGAGGGAAATCCTTGGATACCGCTGAACTACGGTTTGGGCTGGATCAAGAGGTATCTAGAGACGCTCTGCAAGCATTTTCACATGACGAGTGGTACTAACTATGCAATCGTCCGGCCCACGGCGATTTATGGTCCGTACGATCGTTGGGACATTGCCACATCCCATGTTGTCCCGGCGATGATTGTCAAAGCCGTAAATAAAATGGAACCGTTTGAAGTGTGGGGAAACGGCGAAGATATTCGCTGTTTTACTTATGTCGATGATTTGGCCGAGGGGATGCTGGCGACTGTGGAGCATTATGCTGTTGCCGAGGGACTCAATATTTGCCCGGCCGAACATCACACCGTGAAAGATATTATTCGCATTCTCTTTGATTATCTGGATTTTCATCCGGACGTGGTGTTTAACTCCGATAAACCTTCGGCGATCCCTTTTAAAGTCTCCGATCCTAGCCGCGCGCTCGAACTAATCAATTGGCGGGCGAAAACGAGTCTGGAAGAGGGTTTGCAGAGGACGGTCGATTGGTTTTTAGAGTATCGGAAGTTGCACCCCGAAGCCGGAAAAATGGACGAGTAATATGGCATCCACAGGCGGTACTATTCGCGCGGGTTCAAACGAGAGTCAGGTCGAATGAAAATACCTCATCTCGACTGGCCTCTGATGCGGAATAATATCATCCGCGATGACCTCGATCAAGTGGTTAGTTTTCTCGCTCAAGATGATCCTATACTGACTCAATCCACTAATGTGCGCGAGTTTGAGAATGAATGGTCTGATTGGCTTGATGTGCGCCACAGCGTATTTGTAAATTCGGGGTCATCCGCAAATTTACTTACGATGTCGGCGCTGAAGCATTTGTACGGAGATGGCGAGATTGTCGTGCCGACACTGACCTGGGTCTCGGACGTCGCCTCTGTGATTCAGTGCGGTTTTACGCCGGTCTTCACGGATATAGACCCACATACTTTGGGTATGGACTTTGATCAGGTCTGTGCGAAAATTTCTTCGAAAACGCGCGCGATTTTCCTCACTCATGTTCTCGGTTTCAATGCCCTTAGCCAGCGACTATTAGATCTGCTGCTCGAAAAAAAAATTCCACTGATAGAAGATGTTTGCGAGTCGCACGGGGCGACTTTTGCAGGGAAAAAACTGGGTTCATATGGGCTGATGTCGAATTTTTCTTTCTATTATGCCCATCATATGAGCACTATAGAAGGAGGTATGATCTCGACGGATAATGCCGACCTTTACGAAGTCGTGCGCATGCTCCGTTCGCACGGCATGGCGAGAGAGGTGCATTCGGCAGAACTGCGTCAACAAATTCAGGACGATAATCCCGACCTAAACCCCGACTTCATATTTCGCTATCCAGGTTATAATGTCCGCAGCTCGGAAATCAACGCGCTGATCGGACGCAACCAGTTAAAGCGGCTCGACGCCAATAATGAGATTCGCCAAAGTAACTTTCAACTCTTTCTCGACAATTTAGATCGCGATCGATATTTTATTGAATTTGATACAGAGGGAAGCTGCAACTATGCATTCACTTTAGTGTTGCGGTATGCCGACGATGCGCTCAGGGATGGTGTTATGAGTGCGCTGCGAAGCCACGGTGTAGAATTTCGCAGGGGTGCTTCTGGCGGCGGCAATCAATTGCGCCAGCCCTATTTGCGCGACAGGATAAACGCGGGGGAATGGAGCCAATATCCTCGTGTTGAGCACATTCACTTTTACGGCTTTTACATCGGTAATTATCCCGGTTTGGAAGAGGAAAATATTCTCCATTTATGCGCCCTATTAAACGGTGTGCAAGGCGAAAAGGTTTAGGGGGTTTAGGATTGAAGAATGGAAATACGCATTTCGAACGAGTGTTAATTACTGGTATTGGCGGTTCGGGGGGGAGCTATCTCGCCGAATATATAGTTGAGCACCACCCCGAAGCGGAAGTGCATGGTATTTCCCGATGGCACAGTACGACCCAAGACAATGTGCGACATCTCGGTAATCAGGTGTATATCCACGAAGCGGATTTAATGGATTTTCCCGCAGTTCTCTCTGTCCTGAAGGAAGTGCGTCCAGATGCTATTTTTCACCTCGCTGCTCACGCGAATGTGCGCGCATCTTTTACTACGCCCAATACGGTGCTGGCTAATAATATATTGGGGACCAGTACGCTATTTGAAGCGATACGAATGGCGGAAATAGACCCGTCCATTCAGCTTTGCAGCACTTCGGAGGTTTATGGGCAGGTCAGAGAAGAAGACGTGCCCATATCAGAAGATGCCCCCATGAGGCCGACCAGCCCTTATGCCGTTTCCAAAGCGGCGCAAGACTTACTCGGTTGGACCTATTTCAACAGTTATGGAATGCGGATTATCCGTACGCGCATGTTTTCTTATCTCAACCCGCGCCGCGCCGACTTATTCGCCACTTCTTTTGCCCGACAAGTTGCGTGGATAGAAGAGGGCTTGCTCGACGAGTTAGTGCACGGCAACCTCGACTCGGTGCGGACGCTACTCGATGTCCGCGATGCCATGCGCGCGTATTGGGACGCACTGCAATTTTGTGAAGCAGGCGAAATTTACAACATCGGGGGCACGACAGTTATGAAAGTCGGCGAGTTTTTAGACGTGTTGAAAAGCCATGCGAAAGTTGACATTCCGAGCCGAGTCGACCCCCAGTTGCTGCGCCCCGCCGACGTCACACTGCAGATACCCAAAGTTGAAAAATTTGCGGAGGCTACGGGCTGGAAGCCGGAATACAGCTTTGAAGAGAGTCTATTTTTTCTATTGGATCATTGGCGTCAACGCGCGCGTTTAGAGGCGGCCAAAGCGAAAGTGGTGGCCAAAGCGAAAGTATCGCGTTAGGTGTTGGCACATAGGAGAAGGTTATGATCCAGGAAGCAAACATATCAGGAGATAAAATGGAGTCCACGGAAATAAACTCCGGAAATCGAGTTAAGGTTGGTCTCGTCCAGATCAATAACAGCTTTTCCGGTGCGGAGTATTTTCCGTATTCGGTTGGCCTATTGCAGGCGTACGTTCAGAAATACGCCAAATGCCCTGAGCGATTTGACTTTCTCTTACCCGTTTATACCCGACTTCCAGTCGAACTCGCTGTAGAACAGTTGTTGGATGCCGACATCGTCGGCTTTAGCACGTACGTTTGGAACATACGACTGTCGCTCGAAATCGCACGGCAACTCAAAGAGCGGAAGCCCGAGGTGCTAATTGTTTTCGGTGGCCCTCAAGTGCCAGATCGGGCAGAAGATTTTATCAAAAAATACCCATTTATCGATTTGGCTTGCCACGGAGAAGCCGAGCGGGTATTTCTCAATCTGTTAGAAGCATATCCCAGCACGTCATGGGCTGAATCGGATTTGGACTCGGTGAGCTTTTTGGATGTCGATGGTTAGTTTATAACGATTCCCAAAGGCCAGCGCATAAAAGACCTTTCAGAAATACCATTTACGCTGTGCAGAGAACTCAAATTTATCGCGACCGTATTATCCCTTGGACTGCGAAGATGGAGGACTGGCGTTTTGCGCGCGATTTAGTACCAAACTGCATAAATGTGATGCACGGAAAAACTAAACAACTGGACTGCATACAATTGTTTCGGCAGATGCACGAAATGAGAGTTAAGTTGCCGGTTACGACCGATTGGGTTGGTCTGTCTAATGGCAGGTCGATTACGTGACAAATTTGGCCTGTCTAAGCGAGGAAATTGAGCATTTGCAAGATATGTCTCTTGTAGAGGCGCGAAAACATATCGAACGCATATTTTGGAAATGGGCGTCTGAGAGGATCATATTGGAAACCCGAGATGAAATTCCAACGCAAAGCCAGCTAGTACAAGGGGCCGATGTATTGAGAATTATTCATAGGGGTTGCTCTAAAGTTATGAGAATGATTGAAGCGTGGCAAAATCGCGAAAGTCTGAAAGCCGAAAAGTATTTCGCCTGTGAAATTACACTTGAGCGGCTACTGCAAGAACAGTCCCCTTATCACAAAGACTTTAAAGATTTTTACGAAATCGTCAACGCCGGAGAAAAACCTACAATTGGATAAGCTGATCGTCACCTTTCATTGTCGTGGGAAATAGGCCGATGGCTAAACGAGCGTATATTCTCGGTGCCGGCCCAGTGGGGTTAGTCGCCGCTTGGCAATTGCTTGAAAATGGTTGGGAAATCGAGCTCTTTGAACGCCTCGATACGGTCGGTGGCATGTGTCGCACATGGCAGTGGGGAGACTTCCTCGTCGATACAGGCCCGCATATTTTTCATACGCCTGATGCTAAACTGGCTGACTTTTGGGAGCGCGAATTTGGCGACATTTTTGTCAAAGGCGAGTTTTGGTGTAAAAATGTGAAGGGGGACACCTTTGAAGAGTATTACGACTACCCTCTGTCGTGGGAGAGTATTTCTCGTTACCCCAAAGAATTAAAAGAGGGGGTCCTTGGAGAGTTGGGGAGCCTGAGCGAAGAGCAGAAGGCACGCGCCAAGAGCTATGGCGACTATATGCGCGCCCAAGTGGGCTCTACTCTTTATCAGATGTTCTTCGAAAAATACCCGGAAAAACTATGGGGCATTCCCACCGGGAAAATGACGCCGGAGTGGGCGCCCAAGCGCGTGGAGTTTCGCCAAAAAGTAACCCCGTTTTACCACAACCAATGGAATGCCGTCGGCAAATATGGCACGGGGTGTATCTACGAGCGCATTCGCGATAAGATCTTGGCGTTGGGTGGCACGATTCACTATAATACGACGATTAGTCATATCGAGATCGATGGTCAGCAGATCAAGTCTATCGACTTTGTTGAACGCGATTCATTATCTGTTGAGGCGGATGATGTCGTCATATCGAGTTTACCGATTACATTGACCGCCCGTTTTTTCGGTCACCAAAGCCAACTGCAATTTCGCGGGATCAAGTCGATATACTTGGCCTATGACAAACCAGCAGTTCTCCCCGAGGGCATTCATTGGCTTTATTACGATTCGGAAAAGGTCCTTTTTAATAGGATAACCGAAGGCCCCAAACTTTCACCTCATGTCGCACCGCAGGGCAAAACTTTTCTCACGGCCGAAATAACTTTTAGCAAAGGGGATTTTGTCGATGAGATGGACGATGCCCAAATGCTTGAGTTGATCGCCAAGCAGGTGGAATTGGTTGGGCTGGCGGATGCTTCTGAGGTCATTGATGCAGACCTCAACTCTGAGTATTTCGTTTATCCCATACAATACACGGGCTATCAGGAAGAGCTGGCTCAGGTGCAAGCTGTCGTCGCACAGTTCCCCCAACTATACTCGCTGGGCACTGGGGGAGAATTTAACTACGCGGACAGCCAGATCCTTTTTCACAAAGTATTCGATATGGTTTCTGTTTTGGCTGACAAAGGGTCTTCTTCTATACAGACCATCAGGGAGCCTCCCCGCAGTAAGGCCAATAGAGTCGTCGAAATGGAAAGCGGGAAGATCGGCGAAAGCGAGCGGGCATATATTATTGCCGAAGCGGGGCTCAATCACAATGGAAGTTTAGAGCTTGCCAAGAAGTTGGTTGATTGCGCCAAAGAAGCGGGGTGTGATGCGGTCAAATTTCAGACATTTAGACCCGAAAGCCGGGTCTCCAGAAAAGTCAAAGCGGCGCGGTATGCAGAAACTATCATAGGTACTGAAGAAACGATCTATGAAATGTTTGACCGTCTGGCGATGGATTTTTCCGAACAAAAAATACTGTTTGAGTATGCCAGAGAACAGGGGATGGACATATTCTCTACTCCTTTTGACCACGATAGTGTAGATTTTCTCGAAGAGCTGGGAGTCAAAGCCTACAAGATTGCCTCGATGGATTTGGTCAATATACCCCTGATCAAATATGTAGCTCAAACCGGCAAGCCCATGATTTTATCTACTGGAATGTCTACCCTTGGGCAGATTGAGGAAGCTGTAGATGCCGTTTTGAGAACAGGCAATGCCAACGTCGTACTGCTGCATTGCATATCGGCTTATCCTGCCGCACCAGAGGAAATGAATTTGCGCGTCATGGGGATGCTGAGGGATGCTTTCCAAGTGCCGGTGGGTTTATCTGATCATACGATTGGCCTTTTTGTTTCACATACGGCATTGGCTCTTGGGGCACAGGTGATCGAGCGCCATTTTACGCTGGATAGAACTATGGAAGGCCCCGATCATATTCTATCTTCAGATATAGATGAGTTTATCCAACTTGTGGCGACGGCTAAAAAAGTACATGCCGTGCTAGGCGATGGGGTAAAACGAATCGCCCCAAGTGAATACGATACGCTCAACAAACAGCGGAAGAGTTTGTACGCCGCTTGTGACATTAAGAGTGGAGAGACGGTTCGTGAGGATATGGTGGTTATTAAAGGCCCTAGTGGAGGTTTATTGCCCAAGTTTATCGATGTGGTCATCGGACGCCCTGCCCGTCGCGATATCGAGTCGGACTATCCTATTACGTGGGATGATGTTTGAGGGGATTGGCCCAAGTGAAAGAACTGGCTGAAATAGTCGACAAGGTGTTGGAGGCTGGGCGGAGTCAGGGAAAGGCCACGGGCTTTCTCATTGGCAATACGACTAAAGGCCATACGGCAGAGTCGTATTTTATCCCCATCCGCGAGACGGCCATTATGGTATTCGGTGGGGCTATTGTATATAGCGAAACGCAGGCCATGGCCATCGCCGAAGCCCTCGATGGCCGCGTCGACTACATCCTCGTCGATGCGGAGAAGAAGCTTCCTTCCGATCGTTCGTTAGATGGAGCCGAACCTGCCAATATTGAAAGAAGGGTGCGCGAAATTGTAAAGCGGTCTACGTTGTGGATATATAAAGCCAACGACTTGACCGTTCACGCCATAGACTATTTTCTCGCCCATCTACACAAGGATGTACTGCGAGGGGTCGGTGGCAAAAAAGTCGCTATCCTCGGCGCGGGCAACATCGGCTGTAAATTGGCCCTCGTTTTGGTGGAGCGCGGAGCCAATGTGGTTTTAACCCGCCGAGATAATCGTAAGTTAGATACGATTATCGAAGCGCTCAATATTATCAAGCCCATTTCGACATTGGCCCAGGTTACGGGAACGACGGATAATGAGGCTGCCGCTGCAGGTGCCGATATACTCATTGGCGCGACGCCGGGTACCCCTGTAGTTACAGCTCAGATCGTCAATCGACTGGCGCCCAATGCCGTTATCGTAGATGTGGCGAAAGGTGCGTTATATCCGGATGCCATTAGTGTTGCAGAACAAAGGCAGTTGGATATTTACCGGCTCGATGTGAGCGCGGCCATAGAGGGCTTGATACAGACGTTGTGGTCAACCGAAAAAAACATGCTCGAGCGTTGCGGCAGGCGCGATCTTCACGGCGAACACATGGTGTCGGGCGGGATATTAGGGCGGTACGGAGAACTGGTTGTCGACAATGTTTGGGATCCATCTCAGGTATATGGCATAGCAGATGGATGTGGCGACTTTATTCGCGAATTGTCCGCTGTACAGCAGGAGCGACTGCTAAAAATTCAGACTCTTTTTGAGTAAACATAGAGGGGTTGAAGTATGGCCGAAGATGGTAAAAAACAACCGCAAGTAGATTTGATTGTCGAAGCCCGAATGGCATCGGAACGTTTGCCGGGTAAAGTGTTATTGATGGGGGCAGATCGACCGATGCTAGAACATTTTATAGAGCGCGGTCGCTCAATACCACTTGTGGACAATGTGATCATTGCGACTACAGAAAATGCAGCCGATGACCTGATTGTGGAAACTGCGGAAAGAATGCAAACTAAAGTCTTTCGCGGCAGCGAGGACGATGTGCTCGGGCGCGTGCTCGAGACGGCTTACTTATTTTCTACAGACATCATTGTGGAGATAACGGGGGACAACCCTCTTTTTGATCCCGGCATCGCAAATTCTGTCATAGAGGCTTTTCTCGACAACGAAAGCGAAATCGAGTACGCGGCAAACGACCTGAAGTGGACGTACCCGATTGGCTTTAATACCCGAGTGTTCCGCACCGAAACGCTCGCGAAGGTCGCTGCATTGACGGGTCATCCCGTCGACCGAGAGCACGTGGTCAATTATTTTGTCAAGCACCCAGACAAATTCCGCACGCTCAATATCGAAGCAGAGGGGATTTACCGGAGGGACGACATCCGGCTAACGATGGATACGGCGAATGACTATCTCCTCGTGCGCACTGTGTTCCGAGCCCTCTACAACGATAACCCTCTGTTTACGGCCAAAGATATTATCACTTTTTTAGGCGAAAACCCAGATATCAGCAACATCAATCGCGATATCGTCCAGAGAGCGTATAGTTATGATTGATATGCCTGCTGGTCGGTTTATAGACTACAAGTGAGATTGTAGTGAATCTACCATACGAAATGGGTGAAATGCGTTCGGAGTCCGGCAAGGTGATCCGCTGGACTGTCGAACCGCAAGCTCGAGAGTTAGCTTTGAAGATTGTCGACATATTGAGCCGGCGGCCCCTCTATGGAGAGCTAAAGTGTTTTTGGCGCAGTGACCGCTTTGATCTGTACTGTGAACGCCTAGTTCGAGATGCGATATATCCCCAGGTGCAGAAGTTGTGTTTTGCCCAATGGTTTTTGACGCGCGGGGAAGAAATACCGCCCGACCTAAACCCGATTTATGCTACGAATACCCCCATTATGAATCTATTGGCGGCCGTGTGGCCCGACGAACAGGTCGAATTTATTTTAGTGCGGGAAGCGCGAGTAAAATCCGTCGTGCGCAGTGTGCTAAACTCGGTTAAGGCCCCGCTCAAAAAAATGCGGAATCGGGTGCGAGCAAAATTCGAACCCGAGGTTGAGCCGATGGCTAACAGGCAAAGGCTCGAACCGACCATTGCCGTTCTAAATGTTGAAGGGGTCGACCTCGAACGGCGCTCAGACATTGTGTGGTTTCCTGCGAGTGGGATAAAGCCAGATAATGTGTTGTTCTATATTGATGACAATCCGTTTTCGATCGAAGATAAAAAAACGTTAGAAGCGTATGAAATGGACTGGGTCGACCTACGGCAGCCCGACCTGGCGCACAGATTAGAAACGGGCACGTTAGTCGGCTTGCCGCAAGAAGCTAAAGCGGACACTGGGCAGCGAGACCAGGTTCGCGGACTAGACTGGTGGGCCGATGATTGGATTCGGCAAGAGGCACAAGAGTTGAATGGTCTAATACGGCGCTGGCTTAGTTTTTATGAACTCTATAATGTCCGGATTCAATTTATAGCGGAAGAGGGGTTTGCGCACAATATTGCCCAGGCGATTGCTCTGGACTACAGCGGCTATGGGCTGCTTATCGGCAAGCAGCGTTCCGAACTATTCCAGCCGGCCGGCACGCAGATGGGGTATTACCCGCGAGACGTGTTCTTTTTGTGGAATGTTAGGGCCTGCTCGCGTTTGCGTAGCAATGGCGATCGGATCCGCTTTGGCGTAGTTACTGGGCATCCCAATGACCAATCCTTTCAAAACAGTGCCAAGAAGACGGGCGAGGAATTGAGAGGAAAAGTGGCCAATAACGGTGCCGAATACGTGGTTGCTTTTTTTGACAATATGCACAGCCCTGAACTGCATTTTTCGACAAAGTCAATGTGCGCATTATATGAGGCTCTGCTAAATAAGGTGCTAGATGATGTTTCATTTGGACTGCTGATCAAATCCAAAAAGCCGCTTGTCTTAGATACATTACCTTCTGTTCAACCCTTACTTGAAGCCGCTATTAAAACCGGCAGGTGCATTAAGCTGGACAACGAATTCGGCCGGATCCCTTCCGATGCCTCTCAGGGAGCTGACATCGCTATTGGGGTTGGCATATCTTCGGCGGTGGTTGAGGCCGTATTAGCGGGTTGTCGCGGCCTTCACTACGACATGACCAAGCTGCGGGATCACGAGTTTTACGAGTGGGGTAACGACCGTCTCATTTTTGATGATCTCAATTGCATGATGCAGGCGTTGGATAATGCGAAAGAAAAGAAAACGGGTTTTCTCGACCTCGGAGTTTGGGATGAGTATTTAGACGAATTAGACCCCTTCCGCGATGGGTGTGCTGCCGAGCGCATTGGTGCGTATTTGAAATGGTGTTTAGATGGATTTGAAAAGGGCTTAGGTCGACTTGACGCGATGGAGCGGGCAAATAAAAGGTATGCTGATATCTGGGGCGCGGATAAAGTTGTTGCCTTATAAATGGAAGGTGTCGGAGCGGTTGATGCAGCTTATAAAAAGAGAAAACGGCGCAAAAAATCCTTGCCATCTGCGCTGTAGAATATAGGGAAATAAACAAGCATTTTGTATGTTCAAACAAAGATATGGTGGTCAGCAGTCAGGCCAAATTACCGTGCGGGCGCGAATGATATCCCGGACTAATTGGATGTGGGTTCAACTTCTAAGTGCACCTTTTGCTGTGCGTGAAAAAACAAAGGCCAACCGGTATATTTTCTTTGTCAATTCACCCGCCCCACGAAGAGGAGCTTATGAAGGAGTATACTCAGTTGACCCAGCCTCAAAGGTACGAAATATCCGCGTTACACAAAGTCGGCCAGGGGTCCCACGCAGATTGCTCGGATTCTCGGTGTGCATCGCACGACGATTTCACGTGAATTAAAACGAAACCGAAGCCCCAACGGATATTATCCTCAAGCCGCTCATCAACGCAGTCAAAAACGACGGACAGACCGTAG